>Ga0118677_10000055_pt1 | contig 203019 bp, 136 predicted proteins | sample AliMusrvi5mmetaG_FD_86154 | JGI IMG/M metagenome (GOLD analysis project Ga0118677, IMG submission 86154) | reverse complement strand
GCCATACTAAGATGAACAAGAGAAATCTCAAAATATATTTTCTTCTGATACTGCATTTTACAGGGTTTTTAATGCTGTACGGAAGTCAACCCAACAATAACCAGGCTAACGAAAAAGTTATTCTGTTTTCTGACCGGACTTTATATATGGCAGGAGAAAAAATTCTCTTCTCAGCCATTATTCAAACCGAATCAAAAACAAAGGCTGCTGATACAAGCCGGGTTCTGTACTGTGAAATTCTCTCCCAGGAAGGAAAGAAAATATCGGGTAACAAGTATCTGATTAACAATTTTATAGCCTCTGGCAATATCACTATTCCGAACGATGTTATAACTGGATGGTATTATATAAGAGCTTATACCAAATTTATGCGTAATTCCAGCCCGGCATCTTATAACTATACCAGCATTAAGATATTAAATGCAGGAAGGAATGAATTTCAGGCCACAACAGATGAAAAGAATTCTTCCATAAGCAGCATCGGGATTAATAACCAGGTTAAAACTGGTGACTCATTTCAGATTTCGTCCGACAAAACTCAATATAATACCCGCGATAAGGTGCTTTTGTCAATTAGCAAAGCTGAATCAGATAAATCCGACTGGAAATTGTTAAGTCTTTCTGTAGTTCCTGAATTTTCAATTTCAGAAACTGAGTTAAATATTCCGGAGTCAGGGAAATTTGAGAAAAGTGAATTCTATTATCCGGAATCCAGAGGTCTTTCGATCACCGGGAAACTAATTGATAATAAGCGTGGACTTCCTATTCCGGGCAGACGAATTAATTTATCAATCTTAGGAAAGGGAAGGGACTTTATTGCGATGAAAACAGATTCAGCTGGAAGATTCTACCTTCCTCTGCCTGATTATACCGGCTTTCGTGATCTGTTTCTTTCCACAGATAACAGCCTGACCTCTGATCCCAAAATACTGGTTGATACCCTTGCTTACTGGTTTTATGTAGAGCCGCCAAAGACTATAAAGCCCCGGGACAACGTTCGAATACGCCTGTGTGCATTCGATGAAGATATCTTGCATGGCATCAACCACAGGAACAATAAGGACAGTCTGAGGCGATTAAAAGCCTGGTCAAAGATCACCAAGCATCTTGCCATCTGGAAATATGGGACTATTTATTCACCGAATCTTCCTACGCCCAGCATGCTCAATATCTCAGATGACGTCAAGACCTATAAAAAGTATGGTGTGGAAGGCGTATTCTTTGAGTTTGAAAATGCAATGACTACTGATATGTGGGACATGAAGACCTGGATGTCGGCCAAGCTCTATGAAGACCCGGATACCGATTCTGGCAGGCTGGTTAAAGAGTTCACAGACGGTTTCTACGGTCCTGCCGGGAAGTATATCAGGGAGTATCTCAATGTAACTCATGAGGCACTGCAAAAGATTCCCAGCAGTATCAACTTCGGTGGAAATATAACCGGATATAACTTCCTGACGCTGGATGTCGTCCGCAAGTGCAGTGCTCTGTTCGATAAAGCTGAAGCCTCAGTAGCCAACAACCAGACGCTGCTGGATCGCGTTCAGCTTGCCCGGACATCTCTGGACAGGACTATCTGTTACAGGTATGCCAGTTTGCAGCAAGATTTCCGAAAAACCGGCAGCAAGGGTGAGTTCGGACTCTCTGTTTCAGAGTCAGCAATAAGGGCCGCTGCAATCCTGCGTAAAATAGCGGGCAGCAGGTTCGCCAATTATCCGGACTCTGCAAAGGACGCATACGACCAGGCAGCTGCCCTGGACCAGTATTCGTATATAACCAAGCCTGCATCACTGCCCAAACAGTTCGCATCACTGCCTGCAGACACTGTGTTCGACTACTCTCCGAATGCATTCAGGCTGGTAGGCACTCCGAAAATGACCAAAGACACAGAAGCAGCATACGGATTCGCAGCAGTGATAGATGTGTCAGCAGCAGGTAAAGATGCATCGAGATATATGATAACCCCGAATCAGGGAATGCCAATGGGCAGCTACAACATCCAGGACAAAATAGAAAGCAAGCCTGCAATGATATTCCCTGCAGATATCAAGCCCGGTTACAATTTCTACAAGCTTGGCCCGGTCAAGTTCAGACCTACAGAGTATTTCTACCTCCTGTGGAGCTGGACAATCCAACTGGACCTGACAACAGCACTGAACAACAACCCGGACCAGGAATACGAAGTCTACGCATCCATGAAATTCGACGGCCCATCATTCCCAAAAGGCAACCCCTCAAAACCGGATACGATCATGGTGGACAGGATTATTGTGGTGCAGGTTAAAGAAAAATAGGTGTCGAAAAGTCGTACAAGCCATTCCCCCTTTGAAGGGGGGTTAGGGGGGATGTGAACTAAAGTCTTGACGCTATAATTAGTATATAACAGCCAGACTCACATCCCCCTACCCCCTTCAAAAGGGGGAATTGGACCGTGCAAACTCAATGCCTATATAGTAACAATCATTTAGTGGAGGAATAAACCATGTCGCTTGATATAACAAATAATGGCAAATCTGAATATCTAATCGCTGTCTCGGGGGATCAGATTCCATCTGAGATTACAGCATCAAAGGAATTGCAGACATACATAGCTAAATCCACCGGAGCAACGCTGCCGATTGTCAATGAATCGGACATTGCTCCAAATGCTCCAGCAATATTAGTCGGTCACACTGTTTTTGCTAAGTCTGCCGGATTAGTCCCCGGTGGAGAAGAGCAGTGGATTATTAAGACTGTCGGCAATCGCTTGGTCCTCACAGGAGGCCGTCCGAGAGGCACACTGTATGCTGTCTATCACTTCCTGGAAGACCATCTGGGTGTGCGGTGGTGGACTATATGGGATGAGACTGTCCCCAGCCACAGCAGTCTTTCAATTGAAGACATCGACCGTTCGGGTGCACCGGGGTTTGCTTATCGGGATATATATGATGCTGAGGTTCCATGGCCTAAGGAGTTTTATGCACGGAACAGAGTCAATGGGCACTTCTCGTTCGTTCCATGGGAGTATGGCGGGACTATTCAGTATGGTCTTCCTCGCCATGTCCACACATTCGACAACTATTTCCATCCGGACAAATACTTTGATATCCATCCTGAGTATTTCTCCCTCTCTAAAGGCGAGCGAATCCGCAACGGTCAGCTCTGTCTTACTAACAAGGATGTATTCAGAGAGTGGATATCCAAGATGAAGGAATACATCAAGACATCATACGCTGAAGCTGACAGCAAGGGAGAACCCAGGCCTGTTTTCTTCTCGATCTCCCAGAACGACTGGGAAGGCAGCTGCGAGTGCAACTGCTGCAAAGCTATCTACGAAAAGGAAAACCACTCAGGGCTTTCACTGATGTTTGTAAATGCCGTTGCAGCAGAGATCGAAAAGGCATACCCCGAAGTCCTGATCGATACACTCGCATACTGGTTCTATGAGGAAGCTCCCAATACAGTCAAACCAAGAGACAATGTAAGGATCCGGGTCTGCGATATAGGAGAGGATATCATGCACTCCATCACCCACGACAACAACAAGCATGGCCTCAGAAGACTGGGTGATTGGTCGAAGATCACCAAGCACACAAATATCTGGAAATACGGGGTCATATACTCTCCGAACCTGCCAATTCCCAGCCAGTTGGACTATGCAGAAGATGTGAAAGCTTACAAAACTAATGGTGTAGAGGGCGTATTCATCGAACTGGAAAACATAATGACTACTGATATGTGGGAGATGAAAGCCTGGATGCTGGCGAAGCTCTACGAAGACCCATATGCAGATTCTGAAACCCTTGTAAATGACTTCACTAACGGTTACTATGGCCCCGCCGGCTTATATATCCGCGAATACTTAAATGCCATTCACGATGCCTTGCAGAAAACACCAAGCTACATCAACTTCGGAGGAACTGCATCGAAGTATTCCTATATAACCTATGACCTGGTCCGCACATGTGATGCAATATTCGACAAAGCTGAAGCGGCTGTATCAGGTGATGAAGCGCTGCTGGACAGAGTCCAAATGGCCAGGACATCGCTGGATAGAGCAATCTGTTACAGGACCAAAGACCTGGTTAATGAGTATGAAAACAGCGGAAGCAAAGGCGATTTCGGTCTGTCTGTAGAGGTGTCCTCGAAAAGAGTGTCATCGATACTCTTCAAGATGGCTGAAAAGAGATTTGGCAATATGAAGAAATATGCATCAGATGCATATGACCAGGCAGGTGTGCTTGAAATGGTCTCCAGCCTGCCGGTTTCGGTCCCGCTTCCTGAGCAATTCGCATCACTACCGAAGGATAGCGTCTTCGATTTCTCTCCCAAGGACTTCAGGCTGGTTGGCCCGATAGTCGTCAAAGACCCTGAAGCCGACTTCGGAGCAGCGGCCAAACTGGACTACATAATGTCCGGTCCAGATGCAGCGAAGTTCATAGTCTCAGAGACCGAAGGCATGCCGATGGGCCTCTGTAACGTCAGTGAACACGTATTCGGGGAGACCAGATACATTACACAGGAAGACATCAAACCTGGATACAACTATTACAAACTCAATAAAGCCAAGTTCCACCCATCCGAGTATTTCAACATGTTCTGGGACTGGACATTGCAGCTGGACCTGACTCCAACAATGAATGAAGATCTCGAACAGGAATACGAAATCTACGCCTCCATAAAATTCGAAGGACCTTTGTTCCTAAATGGAGAACCAGCAAACACGAATGGGATATATGTGGAGAGGATAATAGTGGTTCGAGTTTAGGGGTTGGTTCTAACCGAAAAACTCGTTAATAGACCCGCCATTCCTGATCAACCGGATGTAATATCGGATACTCGAAAGGAATTGAATATGTCTTCTGAAGTTACTGTTGAACTCAGAGTTAAAACTGATGCTTTGGTATCCAGAGTATTTCAGATAATGAAAGATCGCATTGAGCAGCGGTGCTCATCTATTGTGGTCGAGAAAGGTGCTGGAGCTCAGATTGTATTGTCTGTTGATAATAGTTTACAGCCGGACGCTTTCTGTATTGACCAGGTTGATTCGGCTGTGCATGTCTCGGGCGGGTCAGCTCGCGGACTGCTTTATGGTGTTGGGAAGTTTCTCCGGACCAGCGGGTATGATGGGGGGTTCCAACCTTCACACTGGCGGGGGACATCGGTGCCTCAGGGATCTATGCGCGGGATGTATTTCGCATCGCACTTCCACAACTGGTACCATCAAGCCTCAGAGCCGGAGATTAACAGGTACATTGAAGACATTGCCCTCTGGGGTGTGAATGCCATAATGGTCATTTATCCGATGATCAACCTGCAGGACTGGGATGATCCGCAAGCAGCCCCGGCGATGGAGATGCTGCGGTGTTATGGCAAAGCGATCAAAGACCTTGGACTGATGTTTGTTACCGGCGTGAATAACACGATGTTCAGAGGGGTACCGTCTGAACTGCTGGCAACACCACTGCCTGATCCGACCGGTCGGCGAGGGAATAGCGGGTTTCCGGTCTGCCCGAGCAACCCTGCAGGGCACGATTACATTATGGATAATTCCCGTATCCTGTTTGAGAAGTTGTCGGATGTAGGAATAGATGCCTTGTGCTTCTGGCCATACGATGAAGGCGGGTGCGCTTGCGACAAATGCATGCCGTGGGGCAGCAACGCATTTCTCAAAATGTCCTGTGATCTGACGAAACTTGGGCGAGAGTATTTCCCGGACCTGAAGACAGTCATGAGCACATGGATGTTTGACACACCTCCGGAGGGTGAATGGCAGGGACTGACTGATGCTTTGGCTAAAAACAATGAATGTATTGATTATATTCTAGCCGACTCCCATGAGGACTTTCCACGTTATCCGCTGGATGTCTGTGTGCCCGGCAAGCTGCCATTAATAAACTTCCCTGAGATCAGCATGTGGGGTAACTGGCCATGGGGTGGTATGGGTGCCCATCCGCTGCCTGCCCGATTCCAACGCCTGTGGGATCAGGTAAAGCATGTGGTGCAAGGTGGTTTCCCCTACAGTGAGGGTATCTACGAGGATATAAACAAAGCCATAGCAGTCCAGTTTTATTGGGACCGGGATCAGTCCGCCCGGGCAACGCTGGAAGAATACATCGCGTATGAATTCACCCCGAATGTCACACAAGACGTACTAACTATCATCGACATTCTGGAAATCGCAGCTGGAAACAGATTCAAGGGGTTGCAGGTAAACGCAGATGATGTTCAGCAGGCATGCGAGTTGGCAGAAACAGTAAATGTTAGTCTCCCGGACTGGGCAAGGCAGAACTGGAGATGGGAAATCCTGTACCTGCGAACAGTGCTGGAGAATGAACGTGCCAATGGTGGACTGGAGACTCCAACAGCCGAATCTGCCATGACGCGCCTGATCGAGATATACCATTGCATGATGGAGACAGAAGATCCATACCACCACCGCGTCCGCCCTCCACTAAAACGCGCTGTAACGCGTGGTGGGGAGTGCTGAACTACGAAATAGACGGTATGGAATGCAGATGATTTTAATACTATGATGCAACAAATGCAGATACAGTTTATATAGCAGGATAGTGATTGTCAGGATTCAGGATTGCAGGTAAACATCGAATTGAAACAAATACCATTATTACGAGCTTGTTTAGCAGGTATATTTTGTCTCTTGGTGCTGGTGGTCTTAACCGTCAGTTCTTGTGCGTCAGTTCCGAATGGGTTTGCTGCTTTGGGAAGCAGGCTTCCTGCAGATATGGGGATGCTGGGCGGTGTTCCAAAGATAATCAAACAGTATAACCTTACTGAGATGCAGCCGGATGATTGGAAGAATAAGGAGAAATGGGGGATTACAATATCATCTGAAGACAGGCAGAGGGGATATATCGTATTTTCACGTCACTATATCGATCCGATTCTAGCCTTCAGCCTGCCAAACAATCGTATAAATGCTCTAGATACTTTTGCATCTCCCGGTGAATATGAACCGCTTTCTTTTGCCATATATCCACTTGTAAATGCTTCTAATGTAAGCATTTCGGCAGGTGATTTGTCCGATGGAAAAGGACATTTGATCAAGAGTGAAAACATTGATCTGCGGGTAGTTCGAAGCATTCCATTTGTTAAAGATGAGAAGACTTATGTTATGGAGCCCATGCTTCTGGAAAAACTGCCATCTGTAGATCTGCAACCAGAAAAATGCACACAGTTTTGGATTACAGTATACACTCCAAAGAAAGCTGCACCTGGCGATTACACAGGTATTGTGCACATCAAAGTTCCTGACGGTCAATCGACTGATCTGAAACTGCACGTAAAAGTATTGCCCATCACATTAAGAGAGACAGATACTCTATATGGTATGTGCTGGCAGCCAACCAATCATACCGGCATGTATCCTAAGAATTTGGACAAGTATTATACCGATATGATGGCTCATGGTATGAACAGCCAGTGGATATGGCCGGATGCAGGTTACCAGAAGGCAGGCGGTAGACTTATTTACGATTTCACAAAATTCGGATACTGCCGCAAGAAAGATGATTATTACGGTGCCGGACTGGATGAAATGATGGCGGCATACATGAAGTCCGGATATAAGAATCCATGGTGTTTTTCTATTGACAGCATAAACGACATTCTGGAGTCTATCGGATACCATCCATTCACAACAGAGTATGATGCTGCTTTTCTGGATTATGTCAGCCAGCTCATAAAACACATCAAAGATAAGAAATGGCCTGAGTATTATCTGCTTGTAACTGATGAACCTGGAGGCAGAGGATATGAAGGCATTAGTTATGCACTCTACTATTATAAGCTTCTAAAATCCCACTTCCCGGCAGTGAAGACAATATCTGATGTCGGACCATGGGCAGCAGAGGATGCAATCCTTGCGCCGTATGTCGATGCTTTTCTATATGCCTGTCAGAGTCCATCTGACATTGAAAAGTGCAGGCAGAGAAGTAACGAGTTTTCTATATACAACCAGGGAGGATGGGGACGTTTTCCCAGAATCGACCGCGACAGGTTTGGAATATATGCCTCTAAAACCGGAGCCAAACGGGCATTTATGTGGGTTTATACCTGGTGGTGGACTCCAACGGTTCCGCCATCCTGGCATCCGGCATTTATGTATGTAGTCCCTGCTGCAGATGGTCCGATTCCAACAATCAGCTGGGAAGCGCTCCGCGAAGGCATTGATGATTCCAGATATCTTCATACACTTGAGCTGCTGATAAATAGAGCGAAATCCCGCAAGGATGCCAAGGCTCAGGAACTCATAAATGAAGCTGAAAGCCAGATACAGGCAATATATAATCAGACTCTGATCGCCTGGGAACAGAGAGATGCTCAGTTTACCGGACGATCCTCTGAAAGTTATGATGTCAATCGCTGGAAAATTGCGCAGTGTATTATTAAGCTGAATGCACTTCTTGAGCATAAAACCACTACTCATGAGACGTCTGAGCCTTTGATAGCTAGTGACGAATATACTACCGGTCTCTGGCACTTTGATGAGGGTCGAGGATCATCCCTAAAGAACTCAGGAAAATCTCCAGAAAACAATGGCAGTTTTAAACACTTCACTGGTAAAGGCAGTCCACTATGGACTAAAGGAATCTCAGGCACGGCGCTGCAGTTCACATCCGATACCGATCCGGTATGCATAACGCTGAATAATGATCTCAATCCACAGTCTTTTTCATATGAGGTCCGGGTAAATTTCAGTTCAATTTCTGATGAAGGCTCATACATCGGACAGTCCGGTGACAGGTTCATACTCAGGTTATTACCTGGTGGTATAGTTGATTTTGTTGTAAATAATAATGGATGGAAAGAGTTAAGCAGTGGTCATCTCTTCTCAGATACCTGGCACCATGTTGCAGCCAGCTATGATGGAGAGTTTATACAGCTGTATGTAGATGGAAACCGTGTAGGATATTTGGCATTGACTGGCAGCCTGGGTGGAAGCGGTAGCACTCTGATGATCGGGACTGGAGTCGATGGCAAAACTGGTCATTTCAAAGGTAAAATTGATGAAGTTCAGCTGTCATCAACTGCCAGGCATTACAATGTATTGTGGAAGTAGTAATCTCAGTCATATAAAGACAATTCTAAATATTGCTAAAAGGAGCAACAACAATGATTTGGGCAAATTTACTTCATTTAGGTCTTAACATGTGGTGTGACAGGTACGACCCTTCGTGGGGGACGACCGACATCACCGGAATGCCTCATATTAGGTTCGATATGGAACTTTGGGATGAGCTGAAACCCAGGATGCGGGATGCCGGACTGAATATGGTGATCATCGACCTTGGGGAAGCTCTGAAATACAAGAGCCATCCCGAGATACCGGTTGCTGATGCCTGGGAAATTGATAAGCTGAAAGGTGAACTCGTTCAGCTTCGGCAGATGGGACTTGAGCCTATCCCCAAACTCAACTTCTCTGCTACCCATGACCTCTGGCTTGGAAAGTATTCCAGAATGGTATCTACTCCGGAATACTATCAGGTGTGCGCCGATCTTATCAATGAAGTCAGTGATATCTTCGACAAACCCAGGTTCTTCCATCTGGGAATGGATGAAGAGCAGATCGAACACTATGCAAACCACGAATATGTGGTAATAAGGCAGTATGACCTGTGGTGGCACGACTTCCTGAAGCTGGTTAGCACAGTCGAAGCCAATGGAGCAAAGGCCTGGATCTGGTCCGACTACATCTGGAACCACCACGATATCTTCGCAGAGAGAATGCCTAAATCCGTGCTGCAGAGCAACTGGTATTATGGGGATGAGTTCGGTGAAGATGCACAATATGTCAAAGCCTATCACGATCTGGAGAAGCTTGGATATGACCAGGTCCCCACAGGCAGCAACTTCGGAATCCCGACAAACTTCGAGCTGACCGTAGATTACTGTTCCAAAATCATCTCCCTGGACAAACTAAAGGGTTTCATGCAGACCCCCTGGAAAGCAACCCTGAACCAATACAGAGACCACCACCTCGCTGCAATAGAGCAGGTAGAAAGAGCAAGAAAGAAACTGGAAGGATGAGACATGGGTAAGCTGGACCCCAGTTCGGCCCCTTTGGGCATGCCGAACTGGAGTTCGGCGTTCCCAAAATAATCTTGATCGCTCAGGTAATCCACGACCATTTGAGCTGCACTCAAGCAAGTACCACCAATCAATCACAAAGGCAGGAAATAATGCAAAACACAGTAATCAACCGAACAATTCAAAACTGGGGATTGGCAATTCTGATGCTGTGTATATGTGCAGCACTACTAACCTCCAGCGTTCAGGCTAAAGAGGGAAACAAGCGATACTTTGTTAACTCAGTCTATAATATAGGCAGACCCAACTCATGGGCTGATATGAAGAGATACAAGGCCTTTGTGGACGAGAGCAAGAGTAGAGGCTTCAACTCGATCAATATGGACGTGAGATGGGATTCTGCCCGTCCGGATGGCACGTATGATTTCTCACTTTTTGATGAGCAAGCCAACTACGCCATATCGAAAGGGATGTATATCTGGCCCAGACTCAATTGCTCACTAATCAATGATTACAATCCTTACTGGTTTAGGGACGAAATGTATATGCGTGACATTTCGGGGCAGATATATAGACACCAAAATGGGCCCATACCATCACCGACTCATCCGAAAGTATTGAAAGAGATGGCGAGGTTTTGCAAAGCTGTCACAGAGCATTGCGATCACACATTCAAGGCGCTTCCGTCAGGTGAGAATCCGGTTGTGTGTATGCCATTCAGCTTTACTGCCACTTTAGAAGCTGAATATTTCTTCGATGGTACGCTTGATTATTCGCAGTCGGCTCAAGATCAGTTTCGGAAATGGGTTCGTATGGAATATCCTTCTCTGGCTAACCTGAATGCAAAATGGGGCACATTCTGCAAAACCTGGGACGAGGTAAATCTTCTCAAGGCACACCCTACTGCGAAAGAACTCTACTTCGAGTCCAGGCTTCAGATATTATTTGATCTCATTGGCAATACTGTCCACAAAGCCAACCCACGGATGAAAGTCGGTATGCAGGTTGGCTGCATCTGGGACATACCCCAGCGCCGGGTATTTAATGTTACCCACTTGCTCCGCAAGATGGACTGGATTCTTGTTGCGGATGACTATACTTATCCTCACGCTTTCAGTGCTGACTATGCGAGATGCTCTGCACCTGGTAAGCAGATTTCAAACGAGTTCGGTCCAGGAGTCGGCGGACTTCACGAACAACAAGGCCTGGAGCAGGCGGTGCAGACCTACGCTCACGGAGTCAATACAGTTTTTACTTCAAACTGGTCGCTGGAGGACATCATAGATCATAACAAATGGGCATATCTCAGAGAGATCGCGAAGCTGTCAAACAAATCCGATATTGCTCCGAAGTCTGATGATGCCATTTATCTCTCAACCTGGGACCTGATTAACAAGAGGGTTGATATCTGGACATATCTAAAAACTTATGAAAAGCTTTCTGAAAACGGAGCCAAAATAGTGGATGTCATTCCGGATACAATAATAGCTGACAATCCCGATATCCTTTTGCAATACCGGAGCATATATCTTCCGGCAAACTACACTATTACAGCCCCAGTTAGAACCCAGCTGCTGAATTATCGCAGCAAGCTAATAGTCAGTCAACCAGATATGGCAGGAACATGCGACATCTACGGCAGACCACAGGATGCACTGATGGCACACGAATAGAAACCGTTAATCCTTCGACAGGAAAGACAAACGGTTTGTGCATATGCGCGTCCTTCGACTTCGCTCAGGACGAACGGAAGGTGCCTTGCAGAATTAATTTGATATGTTCACCATGAGTTGATGTAAGTATTCACACGTGTTGCGTATAACGTCATGCTGAACTTGATTCAGCACCCAGGCACATTCGGGATGGGTCCTGAAACAAGTTCAGGATGACGTGATTCTCATAACACTGAGCTGTTACCAGTTGTATGTATCTCAAGTTTATGACTGGACTATTCAAAACCGGGTTAATCCTTTGGAAATCCAGCAACATGATTATTCCCGAACACATTGTATTCTAGATTCCCAGTCAAGCTGGGAATGACAAACTTTGCAAAGTAGTTGTCTAGCATATTTATAGAATGCACCACTGTTGTGTGGATGGTTACCTGACTATCATCACCCGGTCAATTCCATTTTCCCTTCTCATAATTCATAATTCACCATTCATACTTCTCCCTTCTCCCCAGCATAATTACCAGTTTTTGGGAATTGCTACGCTTAATTCAACAAAACCGCTCGAATTACTTATTGACATTAGAGAATTATTACTCTAAACTGCCATCATAGACACAAATGCACATGAACAGTAAGCAAGCAGACGCCGTTTGAGTTGGAAAGGGTCTCTTTGGTGGAAATTCAATATTTGAAATCTGAAAACGAAATAGAGTTGGCCACTGAATGCAGCTTGCGACCGTGTGCATTGAAACTGGATATGGTTGCTGAAAGCATAAGCGTTACGCCGGTCAAAGTTGAGATGGACGATCAGGAATGTACAATTTTCGACACCGAGAGCGGGGTGATATATTGGCCAATTCCGAAAATACCATCATCAGATGTCAATGCACTGTTGAATCTTATTGCACCATTGGCTGAGATCATAATATCCCTGTGCAAAAAAAACATCCCCCACTCTGAGATACCACTTGAATTGGCCGTAGAGGTAGAATTGGTCAAAATTTACAACTATGTAAATGACCACGAACTCCTGCAATCTTCTTTTGAGCCCATTTCGCCCAGGTAGAAACGAATTTCAATCCAAAGCGAACCCAACTCCCCGAATAGAAGGTGTCTGCGGTTGCCACGGCGAAATACTGCACCAAAGATAGACCGTTGGTCCCCATACCCGGAGGTTGCAGATGTTGCGTCTTATCCTGTTTGTCCTAGCTCTTATTGCTCTTGTTTCACCAGTAATCGGTGTCCCATCGCGTGTGATTAATGTCGGAGATGGCGTCCTGGAAGTCCAGGACGATATCGGGGGCTGGGGCGGGATGACCAACGGCATCACCCATATGAGCACAGGTGACTACACTGCCCGTAAGATCCTCGATACCAGCGACATCCCCGACGCAGCATGGGAAGCTGCCGTGGACATCCGGCTCTCGCTCTACTTCATGGTCCGTGACTACTCCTGGCACGACCTCCCGACTGTCAATGGGTTGGATGAGAACTACCAGGTTGTTGTAAACGGCAATATCCATGAGTATCCCACTAACGGCGGTGCTCCGGTCTTTGCTGAAAACAGTGCACCGACCATGGCTTGGTATGATTTCGTGATCCCCAAGGGCGAATTCATTCATGGTGCCAATGAGATACTTGTCCGCAAGTCGCCCGGCTGCAAGGGTGACGACTACCTCTATCTGGGTATCGATAACACCGAGAAGCGCGGTAACAGTGCTGTGGCGTTCGATGGGAAGACCTGGACTCAGGAGATGCTGACTATCCCCGGAGGCAATGGCGAATATATGATACGACTGTATGTACTCGAAAAACCCACGAGCTTTGAAGCAAAGTGGCAGCCGGGTAAGTTATCTTCCGCGGATGATCCTGGCGGCTTCTTTGTGTATACGGGAGGACGGGGTCTAAAATCGGAGTCTACAGGACTCAGTCTTGCTGCCGGGCAAAGTGCGCGTGTAGAGTGGGCGCCGGAGAATCTGGATGGCCTCGAACCGGTAATGGCGGTTGTCGAATCTGCAGGTGCTGTCAAACTCCAATGGCTTAACCGTGATGGCACCGCAGTAAAGGAGATACCTGCCATTACAGGAACAGATATCACACTGCCAGGCAAACGCTCATTCCAGCCAGCCGGTCTTTTGATCACAGCTGTTGATGCGCCGGTTGTCGTTCAGAGTGTGAAGATTACCGGCAACCGTACCTATCATCCGTTGGCACAGGCTATCAACCTTACGCCTGCGCTCAAGATAGTCACACCACCAACTCCCCTAAAACCCGCCTGTAATATCGCCAATGGTGAGATCACCATCGCAGGAGGACAGCTTCGCGCGAAGTTCCAGAAAGCCGGTTACCTGCGTTTGATCTCTCTATATAACCAGGTCACAAATACAGAGATGGTCCGTAATCCTTCTGCATGCGCACTGTTTCTGGTCGAAGTGGATGGCAGGCGTTACTCAGGTAGCCGAGACTTCAAAATCACAAGCATCAAGACATCGACCAATGGCTTTGTCGCTCAATTGGATTTATCTGCTCCGGCGCTCAGGGGTTTACTCACGGTAACTACAGGTAATGATGGCCTGCGAATGGGTCTCAGTCTTATTAATACCGGCAAGCAGTCTACCGACTTTAAGCTGGCTTTCCCGCATCTTGCAAGCCTTGCTATCTCGCCTCAGGTTAAGGACGATTACTACTTCGTCCCTGCGGGAGGCGGGATCATCGCCGACACCTCTGCTTCAATCCGGCGCGGTTATGGCGAGTACGAGGCGCTCTACCAGGTTATGGACCTTTACAGCCCTGCCCTGGGCGGTGGTCTGTCCATCCGGGCGGATGATAAGGAAGGCTGGCACAAGGTCCTGGCGCTGCGCAAGCACATTCCCGGCGCGTTTGATTCAAACCAGGAAGACCTGACTATGCTGGTGAAGCCTGAATATAAATGGCAGCCGGCAGCACTCGATATAGTAGATGGAACTGCGTTCACCTATGAGTATCTCCGCCGTACTCGCAAACCCGGCACATCCTTTACTCCCGCCGCCGCAGTTATAACCGCTCACGCTGGAGACTGGCACACCGCAATGGCTGATTATGCCAAATGGGCACACAGTGTCTGGAAGTTCCGTCCTTATCCATCCAGGCTAAAGAGTGTCCGCAACATGATGGCCACTGGCTGGGCGACTGACTATCTTTTCAAAGATGGCAAATATCGCACCGACTTTATGCAGCCGAACACCGACTGCATCGAACTGATGAGCTGGTGGGACTGGTCACCGTTGGGTCCATTTGGCACGCCCTTTGACCAACTCGAAAAGGTTCTCTCGCCTGCCAAGATCAAGGAGTGGGAACCATACTTTGTAACCGACCCGGTTACCGGTAAGAAAATGTGGAACAACCAGCCTGGCGACTATTTGGGGTACAACGCAAGGTTTGGCGGACTACCTGCATTCCAGGCTGCTGTAAAGACATACAAGTCCATGGGTGCTTTGACCACGCTCTACACCGATTTCTTCCGAATGGATTTCACCTCGAAGATCGGATTGACTCACGGCAAAGAGTGGTGCGTAATCAACAAGGATGACAAACTCAGCACCGAGTATGATGTGTACAACCCTTGCCATGACCTGCCCGAAGTTCGCGAGTGGGTCGCAAAGACTGTGGGACGTGTTATGCGGGAAACCGGGGCTGATGGGATCCGTCTTGACGAATACGGTCATCGAGGCTGGGCTTGCTACAATCCCGACCACAAACACACATTCGCCGAGTTCGGGATCACACAGTGGAATAAGGCTGTGGCTGAGACAATTAAGATGGTGCACAGGGAGATGGATAAAGTCCGTCCGGGCCTTGTTCTTACCACTGAATTCCCCACCTATGACTACATGATGCAGTATCTGGATGGCTGCATTACCTATGACCTGACAGCCCATAAATACCCCATCCGACCTTTAGAGTGCAACCTCCAGCGCTTCTATTTCCCGGAGTGCAAGGCGTACGAACTGGACCACTTGAACGTGGATGTGGAGAGCCACAAAAAGTTCTGGAATGCAGTCGAGTCCTTCGGTCGCTATTATCCTGATGGGATGTACACAATACTGAATGAAAATGAGAATGTCTACCAGGGCCGGGACAATTATGCCCTCCTGCCAACCCTGCAGCCATATCTTTACTGCAACCGCTTCCGGGGTAAGGGCAAGACGATTTATCACCTCTATAACGCAATGGGTCACACCTTCGAAGGGCAGGCATTGCAACTGGATGTCTCGATGCGCGATAAACACGTGATAGATCTTCTTACCTGCCAGGAACTCCCGGTTAACAATGGTAAGGTCAGCCTTTACCTGGAACGCAGCGATGTAGCCTGCACAGCAGTGCTGCCCAGAACCATCATGGCAAAGCGCAGCGGTAACACACTGGATGTGACCCTGAAGTCTCCGGGCAAGCTGACAGAACTGGTCATAAGCAATGTCAGCGGCAAGCAACTGCTCAAACAGAAGGCAAAAGCAGGCGCACAGTTTCTTAACTTAACGGGACTAATGAAGCCTGCATGTGCTAAACTTCTGAGTCACGGGCAGCTTGTAGATGCAGTGCAAATACCGGATTAGGAACTAACAGCGGATGAGGCACAGAGAATGAGAGCTAATTACCAAGCCAATTTAATACACCGAAAGCTACCGAACTGGAGTTCGGTGTTCGTGGCACTGTGCCTGATTGCAGCTATGCTTCCTGCAAGTGTCCAGGCCAAAGATCAACCAACGAAATTCTACTGGTCTGCAGGTGAGGATTTTATAACCAAAGAAAAGGGAGAGCGTTTTCTGACGATTTTTCCCTCGTACTTTAATGGATATAACTCAGTTTGGGGGGAAGGCTGGGCTGACATGACCCAGCGTATTCAAGCCGCAAAGCAGATCGACCCGACTTACCGGATTGGTTACTATACCACCTGGGGGTTTCATGTCCGGGACCGGCATGATCTGCTTACCACAATGATGGATGGCAAAAAGGGGGATTCCTTACCGATGGAGGACCTGTACGGCCGCACACATGTCCCCTGCTTCGGTAATCAGAAATTGATTGACAGTTTTGAACCCCTGGCAAAAACACTCCAGCAGACCGGCTTCACCAGGTTCCTGATAGGTGATTCCAGCTTCCCAATTTCTCCGGAATATGTTCCCGGCGGTTATGCTGAGGATGACATTCAGTCGTATCGCAAGTTCCTGGAAGGAAAAGACGAGGGATTGGAGTTCCACACGGGATCTGGATATGCCAGAATGCATTTCTGGGACTATTTCCGCAGATACTATGGGTTCAAGCTTTCCCCAACTGATCTTGGTTTTGCCAACTGGCAGGAGTATACTCCTCCCGTCAACCTTACCCCTGATCCCGAAGGTGGTGCAGCGAACAAGAGAATCCTTCTCCACTATGCCCTGATCCGGTATTATTTCCTGTGGTTCAACGCCCAGGTCGGCAGGACGCTGAATGCTCACGGCATCAGTCTGGAGAATATCCCAATCCATGAGTTTCCAATCCACGGGATAGATGAACTCTGGCTGATACTTTGCAGGGGCAATGATAACCTGCTGGTTGAACGGTTCGATCAGGCTGCTATGGTCTATTTTTATGATGTAGCCAGCGATGAAATCAACCACCGGTTCAGTTATTATGGCAGGATGAAAGCTGCAGGATCACCCGGTCACGAGTTTTCGGTGATGGGTGAACTGGGACAGTGGGGAGGCATGGCTGGCTGTTCCTACTGGGCTCCAGGATTTGCCTTTATCTCATACTACGATCTGGCAGCTAATCAGCACTTTTCTGAAGTCCACCATGATTTCCTGGAACAAGCCTCACCAGGTAAAAACCGCCGTTACGACCTCACTCAACCTGAAGAACTCACCACACAGGCCAACCCGATGGAGTGGTTCAGGTATCTGCGGTTATTGATGGCAGGTGAGGGAGTTCAATCTGCTGAGCTTGATCAAGCCTCCAAACCCGCTAGAAACCGCATCCTCTATATAGGAGATCGACCGCTATTTAGAAGAGTCTGGCATTTGGCTCATCCGCCGGAGGGAGTACAAAACTATTCCGGCAACAACATAGGGTATTTGTCCACGATCTTACTGGATTCGGGGATCCCATTCGATTTTGCCGACACATCCCTGGAGCAGACCAATACCTCCAACTATGACGTCATTATCTACAATGCCATCGATCTCCCGGATGGTCTTATGGCGAAACTGGGTAAATGGCTAAAAGGGTCACCTAAGCATCTCCTGATAACCCATGGTTCTCTACCAACACACCGGATCAACAGTCCGAAGTGGGTAGCAGGCCGCTTCTGGACTGAAGACCCATCTACTGAGCTCAACGAAATAATTGACCCAGCCGCTGCCGGTGCCATCGGGCTGAACAAAATCACCCTGGGAGGCTTACTTAATACAGGCAACCAATACTTCCGGATTCAATCTGATCTACCGAAGAAGGTCCTGGTGGGGTCAGATGCAAAGCCATTAGTCACAGAGCTCGGAGCAAAACAGGATGGCAAAGTTGCATACATCCACTACGATTGCGGAAGAGTTAAAAACACAATAGATGATACCCGGATCTTGCTGGCATTACTTGCACAAGCAGGGATTAGTCCATTGAATAACAACAACTCTGGCTGCTCTGTCCACTCATATGCATCAAAAACAGTCCCTGGAAGCATTTTCGTAATCCGAAACAAAAGTGCCTTGTTTGATAGACTAAAAGCCGGCAACAAGAGCTACTACGCAGGATACTATCCGGACTTAATGACAAATGTTACTTTGTACCTGCCCAAAGGAGACTACACAGGCTACCAGTTCCTGAACAACAAAATCTTTGCTGCCAAATCAACTGCTAACGGCCTCCAACTGAAAATTCACAATCAAGCCGGAGAAATAGTGATTCTGACTCCAAAAGGAAAACCTTCAACCCTGATCAGCATCTGGAAAACCAGGCGCAAGAAGTATGAAACCTATTTGAATATGAGTAGCGTGAGTTTATATAACTCTTTCTGGAATAACGCAGGAAAGCAAACAGAATAACGGGATAATAGTTCACTCTTGTTGAGCATTACGTCAAGCTGAGGATGATTCAAGACCCGGGAAAACCTCAAAACGATCCTGAATCAATTTAAGATGACGTAATTCCCATAACACGGGACTGTTACTTAATCGCGAAATAAAACACTGATTGGTCGCGTTGTGATATAATGCGTAAAAATACGCACATAATCTTATAGTGTGCTTACAGAATGGGGTGGAATTAATGTCCTTACCTGTTGTCTGTTCTCAATGCGGCAAGTCGCACGATGTTCCTGATATCAAGGCCAGTCAGGTGATAGAATGCTCTTGTGGGGCGTCTGTAGCGATACAATCCGATTCACGTGGTGATGAACAACCCAATGCTCCGGGATCATCAATTGGATCAGTGAATCAAAGTGCTGCTATTGCCCGTCCTTCGCAGCTAACTACTATGATTGTGCTTATTGATATTTCGAGCATCCTGGCAATACCAGGTGCGATTCTTGGAACAATCATAATGATGTCTGTGGCGATGCATGGCGGAAGTTTTCTTGGTTGGATGTTACTGCTGATCTCTTTGTTCTCAGCAGTATTGTATGTCGGTATCCTTGTTGTTTGCCATTTTCTCTGGAATGGCTATAATAAGGCGCGGCTTACAATGGTAGTGCTGATGTCACTTATCTCGGCTATTGGATTGTGGAGTCTGATACAATCAACAGGAAGTACGAATATGCTTGTCAATGGATTGCAGCTTTTTATTGATGTGCTTTTCATTTGCATTCTGAATATGAAATCAACTAAGGAATACTGTTGTAAGTAGTGTAAATGATAATACGGACTGCGCCAGTGCGATAGTTTAGAACACCGTCAATTTGGGCAGAGTTGTATTGTTGCTGATTCTATGCTTGTAAGCATATTGTGGAGGAAATTGAATGTCTAATGAGTTACAATATGAACTCTGTCCCGAAACCGGTATTGGTTGTGTTCTAGTAAACCGCGAAGCTGGTCTATTGAAGATAGACCTGATGCCCGATGAAGCTACCGAGTTAAAGCAGTTAGTACAGTCCGGAAACATGGCTGGAGCCAAAGAGCTACTTATTGGCATAGACTCCAAAGCCGCAGAACTGGACGACGCCGCACTCGCAGCCTTGACCCGAGAGATAATCTAATCTTTAGTCCTTGATTTCACCTCTTGCCTCTTGTTTTCTGGTGCGGCTCTAAATCGCACCAGAAAACGAATACGATCACCTCAGTTCTGCTTCAATCCGCTGAAAAATCACCTTCTAGGTTGCTGTTAAGCCATCCGTAGACTGGACTAACTGTCAGAATTTCCCACATAACAGCCAGTCACAACCAATATCTACAAAATACATAATAAGGCCTCATATCATGCCACAACATCACAATGTGTCAACACACACCATAGTTTGTCACACATTTTCGCGACACCAAAAGCATAACTGGAAATTCATCGTGTATTAACGCAGAAATACTTCCCTATTTGAGGTTATTATGGAATATCAGACATATACATTATCTACTCGTACGTTATTTCTACCTATGCAGTACATCGTAACAGGAATGGGAGCGTTATATGAGTCAAAACACGGACGATAAAAAACCATATGGGCCTACTGGAAAACCGATTGATAAACCGAAGCTGCGTATGGGTGAAGTATTGCGCGCAGATGCTTACGACCAGAAAGGTGTACTACTGCTAAGAGCTGGAAAAACGGTAGAGGAAGCTTCATGGATCAACAGACTTGCATATAAAGATGTTAAATTCGTCCAGAATCGCAAAGCCAATCCTGTAACAGAAAACTCACAACCAGGAGTTCAATCTACACCCACCACAAATATGGAAGATGAGTCTCGAACTGATGTCGTTCTTGTCGATGCAGTAAAACTCGAAGAGCGAGCCAAAAGAGCTGATGTCGTAAGAAATGAGACAGTTGCTTCTGTAGCATCGGTTTTTGGCAGACTGGGAAAAGAGAAAAGGGTTGATGTAAATGAAGTCAGATCAGCAGTCTCAAGCATGATGGACAGTCTGATGCAGGACAAAAGAGCACTGTTATCATTGACCAGTATCAAAGATGCAGACAACTACACATATGTGCACTCAGTAAATGTGTCGGTTTTAGCTATGTGTCTAGCCATTCAACTGGGCTATGAAGCAGATTTAGAAAATATAGGAATTGGGGGACTCATGCACGATGTGGGAAAGACAGAAACTCCGCTTGATATTCTCCACAAACCAGGACCACTCAACAATGGAGAGGCCCATGTAATCAAGCAGCATCCTGTCGTTGGTGCACGTATCCTGATCGCATCCGGAGGGTTCAGCCCAATTTCCGTTGTCTGCACCAGAGACCATCATGAAAGCATGGATGGCAAAGGATATCCGGCAGCAAGAAAAGGATCTGATATATCACCATATGCACAGATCATATCAGTGGCGGATGTATATGACGCACTGACTACCGACAGACCTTACCGTGAAGCTCTGTCACCAAAACAGGCACTAATTCTTATGTCACGCAAATTTGCCGATTCATTTAACCCTGGTTTCTTAAGTGCATTTATCAGCCTGGTTTCATACTATCCTGTAGGTTCAATTGTTCATTTAAGCAATGGATATGAAGCAGTTGTGCTGCTGAATGACCCAGCAGACCCTACAAAGCCGGCTTTGGTTAAGACTGTCAAACACCCGGACGGTAGAGCTGTCGAGAACTCTCAGACAATTGATCTTCGGATTCATAGTCATTTGCTGGATCTGCAGTCAGCAAAGAATGATCAAATAGTTGAGGATGCCACACCCATTGTAATGAGAGAAATATCCGGTTTTAGTGCAGTAGCATAACAGAAATCGCAAGATAGATTATGGAACTAGACATCCCTGATTATTCGATCCGGGTATGTATTCTGGAGGTTCTTTTAATGGAACAAAGAGTTGGGAAGTTATTAGCCGCGATATCATTCATTGTTGATCTGTCACCCAATTCGACTCGTTTCCACTCCTGGAGTGTGGCACTTATTGCCAGAAAAATCGCACTGACTGCTGCCCCACAACTGGCGGATGAAATATTTTATGCCGGATTATTACATGAGATAGGATGTGTAGACTCTTTTGACGGAATCAGAGAAGACGGCATTCACACGCTAAACGTGCCGGGTGCCGGAATTGGTCTTTATCCGTCAAAAGGTGCTGCACTTATCGCACACTCCCCGGAGATGCATTCTATAAGCCATTATGTTTGCTGCCATCATGAAAGACTCGACGGAACAGGATATCCGTTGGGACTTGCGAGTGATGGCATACCTCTTGGCGGGCAGATTCTTGCCATAGCTGAAGCTGTCACTCTATCCGGTTTCCTGAATAGCAAACACGGGAAATCAGAACACCTGCAGCAACTTGTCTCTCTCGTAGGTAGAGCCTGGCACACGCACCTTTGGGTGGCATTTCTCAAATCCGTCGCAGATACCGAATATTATAATGCAATCATCGACCCATCAGCCATAGACAGATTGATGCAGTCAGTTATTGCCCAGTCGAGTTGTCCTATTAGTGATGACCAGAAAGGGATTGAATCGCTATTGGAGATAGCAGCTCGTTTAGTTGACTGTAAGGATCCTTCTATCTCAGGTCATTGTATGCGAGTAGCTGAAGAATCCAGACGTATTGCTGAATATATAGGCCTGGATGAGACTCAACAAATTGATATTTACAATGCCGGTTTGGTACACGACTTTGGAAAAATAATTATCCCTGCAAAAATCCTTAACAGGGCTGGTCCGATATCTGATGAGGAGAAACTCGTTGTGATGGGACATGCCGATATTGTGCTGCGAGTATGGACCAGTATATTGGACAGTGAATGGCTGAGGAATCTAGCTAATCAGGCATTTCACGATCACGAACGGTTTGACGGCGAAGGTTACCCGGACAAGCTGAAAGGTGATCAAATATCAATAGTCTCAAGAATAATAAGTGTGGCAGATACCTTTGATGTAATGATCGCCAGCAGTTCTTATCGATATGCGTCCCCTCGAGGGGCTCTGGTCAAAATAGGTCAGGAATCCGGAAAACAGTTTGATCCGGATATTGTTGCTGCATTCATTTCTATGAAGAATGGAGAAGAATACCGAATAGCGGCTTAACCTGCATTATTAATGAAGCTTCATTTTGTGCGGCCTTGTCCTGTTGATAACGTCGGAAAAACCGTACGATCCAATTCCCCCTTTGAAGGGGGTAAGGGGGATGTGAATTATACGTTATTAGTGATCTTACATGCATCGTATGAAAAATGCACGTGTCACATCCCCCTCGTTCACTACGTTCACGAGCCCCCTTCAAAAGAGGGAATATTTGCCTGTTTACTACAACAATATACTGATACATAACCAGCATCTGTATATATTTGAATCAACGATTTTCAATGCCTTTGCATACCCTCATTTGTGCATCCCATTAATTGAATTTATTTCCCATATCTCCACATAACATCATGTTTACCTGCCGTCAGCGAGATGCTTACCAGTCCGGCTTTTCGGCTGAACGGGATTTCTTTGTTGTCGCAGATAACTGACACTACTTGTTTATCAAACGAAGAGTTTATTGCTCCATCTGATACTGATACCAGGCATTTTTGAGATGCAGATAAATGGGCGTATAGCGTGTTGTTCTCCCATTTGCAGGATATAAGCGCTGCAGGTTCCCAGTTTACCAGGTATGGAGTATTCCGCCCTAACAGCAGAGAGAGTGCTCCTTCACTGCCGCCGGGGTCACCATTGAAGTATTTTGCGTATGCATTCCAACTGTTCCACAGGTCATCCTGAGGCCAGTCAGGCAGCCAGGCACGCTGAGCGATATGGTTGAGCAGTTTATCCTGGTTTCCGCCCATCTCACGCCAGTTCGGAAGTCCCTTCTCTACTAACTCGGACTGGTACTTGCTGCAGAAATCCTTACCCGCTGCATCCATAAAGTAGTTATATATGGCTGAGTCCTGAGCACACCATGCCAGCAACATTCCCAGGTGGTCCTTGATGAAGAAATTGTCTTTAAGGACTTCCAGGGATGCTCCCTCTTCTCCAAAACCCTGACAAAACAGGCCCGGGACCATATGTTCAGGATCAAGGTAGTCCTGGAACCTGAGTCGCAGTAGAGTTCCAGTTCCCATCTTTGCCCGCATATATGCAGCACGCTGAGCCTGTTCGGGAGTTCCGAACAATTCAGCCATCCTCTGGTATCCACATAGACCGCCGTACGTTATGGTGGACATATCGATGTCGTCATAATTGGCAGCTTCCCTGGAAGACGATGCAGGGACAGCCCAGTCATTGATGACTTCCAGATACCGTTCTATATCAACTGCTCTGGGCCATAACTTGCGCACTGTCCCCCAGTCTCCGGAATATTTACCATATACATATAATGAATACAGCGCAGTCCCGGCTGAGGAGTTTGCATCACCTATCATCGCCGGTTTAACCTTTGAATCAAACCATCCAGCCGCCCGATATACCTTGCCCGTGTATAGTTCCTTGCGGTCAAACCAAACTCTTGGATTAAATGCACTTATTATTCCATCGTATGCACGCTGGTTGATTATGCGGCGGGTTGGCTGCGAGCAGATACTGTAATCCAGCATTGTACCGGGCCAATCGGTATAGAGTGTTGGCTGCCATACATAATATTCTGTTTTATTGTAGGGTTTAGAGTATCGGCTGGCGACACTTGCATCAAAGTGGTTCTGCAGATCGAGTTTGTCGGATGTCTTCGGAAATCCAACGTGTTTTATGGGCCAGTCAGTCAGACTGTATGTAAGCACAGAACCCGGACATGTCAGATATGGCCCGAATTTGGTGAGTATTCCCGTATCTTTTGCAGTTGGAAATTTTGGCCAGCCAACAGTACGTGTTCCCCATGCAAGCAGCGTGGGAACAGGTGAATAATCAGGCATCTGCCAGTTTTTATTGCCCCATCGATAGTATGAAAACTCATTGCGGACCAGAATATTCTGTCCGTCTCTTCTATACCATTCTCTGCACTTCAACGGATAGGTGTGCAGCATTCTGGCCAGGAATCTGCTGCGGACGGCAACAGTTTTCTGGTTCCATTCATCACCCAGCAGACCGTAAAATGCCGTGCTGACTCCAATGGTCTTCAAGCCTGATGGATTACTCAGCGTAATGCCGGAAGAAGTCCATTTGATTGCAGGTATTTTATCGAAAGTGATCAAAACAGCAACTGCTCTATCACCCCACAGCGTGGAATCTGTATTGCCAAGTCCCCAGAGCATAACAATCCAGGGTTCAGCTGGTCTCTTCATGTCAATCGGTTTGTTTACAACAACAACATTTCCATTTGATGATGGGACCAATATCTGCGCCGGTCCATACTTTTTCACTTTGCTGGACTGATTTACAAACTGGTCTTCGCTTTCATTAGGTGCACCTGACCGATGCGGCATTACACCGCCACCGCGGCTGCTGATTGTCAGCTCCTTTGCATTCGTTTCAATGAGAAATCCGGGAGCGAGGCTGGAGTACCTGTATGTGAACTTAAGACCCTTTGCAAATTCGCGTTTCCAGACTACATGCGTCCAGCTCAGTTCCACATTTTGTTTGATGAATTTTGTAGGCTTAACTTTGCCGGGCATCGGTGTGTAACCGGTCGACTCTTTAGCAATTATTTGTTTATCATTGATACCGGGGATAGTTATGTCAAAGATGTCTCGATCATAAATGCCACCCGGACGCGAAGTATAAGCATTGAACCAGAAATCATCCACAGTTTCCGTCAGCAGTCCGTTGTATAAACTGTTGCCGAACCTGCCGGTACTGGTTGCCGACAGACCTTCCGTCCACTTTTTACCATCTACAAACTTATGCTGTATATTGAGTTTAGCAAGCGGCTTCCACTGAGCTTTACCGGCAGGACTTGGTAGAACCTGCATCTGCATATCTACATAGTGCTTATTCTGAGGGTCTGCTGCTGTGATCTCAGAGAGACGCGCAGGCATCATCGGCAGGAAATTTTCCTTTGATGCTTTAAAATCTGCAAGCTTAATTGTGAACACTTCTCCACCGGGTTTAACAACACTGAATGTATGCTCGTATTTATTGCCGTCCGGTGTCGCCAGAGTTACTAAAGCAGGCCCGGGAGTATCTCTGGTAAGTACCAGTCTGAGTGAAGTCGTGTTAGAATCAGCTGGAGAGTTTTCAAAGGTTGTTTTACAGGAAGCAATAACAACGGGGGATATCTCGGCAAATCCACCCCAGGGCATTAACCCATCCGAGTAACACTTTTCAACTGTAATCGTAAGCCAGTCTACATCAACATCTATTGCTACAGTCTGGACTTTTCCGGGATTCAGATCAAGATCATGGTTTATACTTTTTCCACTGCTTAAATCTATGCGAATAACATTTGGATGGCACCAGTTACCCCAGCCGCCCTGCACTACCCCGAGCAGACCGATATGTGTCTTCTTCTTTAGGCTGATACGTACCTCAGCTCCCTGTAGTGTTTCAAAACCAGTAAATGATCCGGCGTTTGCATCCATAATCGGAGGTAAATCATAGCCGGTAAGTAATTTACCGGTTATTACAGTACACTTAGTTCCTGCAGGCCACGCCTTGGGAGCGTAATCGATCTTAACAGGTGCGGCATTCAAGCATGTGGTCCAACAAATTGCCAGTGCTATCGTGAAAAACAGAGATTTTATCATTGCTATTTTCTTTCCAATTGATTTAGGTTGCAAGACGTAAGCATGCTGTAATTCGCACATTTCCGTTCGTATTAAAGGTGTAAATGCAATGAGCATTTACACTGTTTGTCGAAGCACAGCAAAATTCCAGCACCCTTCGACGAGCTCAGGGTGAACGAGTTTGTATATCCGGAAAACTGAAACTTTCTGCAAAACTACTCCGGCCATGCAACTCTTCCATTTACTATATCATATAATGCGGTTGCTGTTTTCAATGTATCGAAACAGTTCACTCTTGTGGAACACTGAATAATTACAGATTGACAATTTCCCTGAACCAGTGCATAATACGTCCGAAAACTTGGGGTATATATGATTGATTGAGGCAATACTCCATAAGAAGACCAATGGCTGTTTGCATATCTGAATCCAAGAGGTGAATAAAATGCGTATTGGATCGAAGATCATTGCTTGTTGCTGGTTAGTATATGCATTAATACCTGTATACTACATGATATTTCAAAATAATGGAACTGCTCGAGAGGATATTCTTTTGGCTGCTCTGGTTCCTATGATCCTGACTGCGCTAATACCCGCAGCTGCATCAATAGCTATCTGGTTTGGTCGTGTATGGGGATTCTGGGTGTTAGTCGCATACTCCGTGCTTGGGGGTATTGAAAGTATTGTTACAGCGTGGAACCTGCATAACTCACCACGTGATGCAACCTGTATGTATCCTTTTGGATTCGATCCAACGAATTCTATACATTTTAACCTGACAATTGGCAGTCTGATGTTGATAAGCTTGATTGTCCTGCTCTTAAGCAGACCAAAATCAGTCCGATCAGCAGGATAACTCTCTATATCTAACTGGTCATGATAATTTTCTGCTGGGGTGCAGATTTAGTTGCACCCCAGCAGGTTGCAGCGGTACTATTCGTAAATCCCCAACTCGCTGATCTCCGGGTAGTCCCATCCCTTGTGACTCTTGCGCTGGGTGACGACTACTATTCGCAGTTTGTCAGTTGTTACCTTCTCACCGGAATATTCGATTTTTTGCAGAAGCTGGTCGCGCCACTGGTGGATTGTCTTCCAATCACCATCTTTCCAGATTTGCAGATCGGCATCTTTGATGGTCGGGGTAACCATTTCGACCCGGCTGAATGTTACCGGCTCCTTAAAGACTATCTGGCAGAAACCCCGTTCGGCATAAACTGGGAGCCAGCCTGCGGCATCGTTGGCGCCGTCTGCCAGGTCGTCATCGCTGCTGAAGTTGGTTCCAAAATCTCCAACTGCCCATTTGATCTTCTTGTTTGCCAGCAGATTGCCGGTTTTTACCGGCCGATCAAGTGCCGCTGCAATCTCCTGCGTGATCTCATCGACAGTCTTCAGGTTTGGAAGCACTTCGCAACTGGTGTAGAGGTGCGCACCGATGCCTTCAAAGGTGTCAGTGAACTTGCCGTTGACCACCGGAATCACCCGGTTTTCGCGCACGACCAGAAGATGGGTGACATTGTCCTTTGCCAGTGCAGGGATATCGAATGTTGCAGTCTTTGCATCATAGCTCTGGTTTGCTGTCATTATGTACGTCTGTGCATTTTCAGATATCTTCGCGTGTTTGGCGATGACATCGACATCGGGATTGTCGCTCTTCGCTTCTGTTGCAGCGTCCCGCTCAAGCCATGCAGGAGCCAGCAGGGTTAGATCCTCGAAAATGTAGTCCATTGCGATGCGGTTTTCCAAATGGTTCCAGTAGCCATTGAATATGAATGGCACAATCCCTTTGGCTCCGTTGGCCATCGATGTATAGACAAACCATCGGGATTCTTTGAACGTGGGGTTCTGACCTCGCGCACCACCATAGCTGAACGTCTGCGGCATTGCCCACATAGCCTTGCTGCCGTCATTCGCCGCGCAGCCATCGACCATATTATTATGTATTGCTCGAATCGGGGTGCCGAAAGAGCGTTTCCCTTCATCGTCCAGCATCGGACTCATATAGGGATGTGGACACATTACATCACACGCCTGCATATATTCCACTGGAGAGCGCGAGACTATTTTGCAGAACCGGTAAGGGTCTTCCTGAGCCATAAAATCGTAAACGCTCTGCAGGAAGACCGGTGAAAGCCCACGGCACTCCGGTTCATCCGATGTGTAGTAACCGATCACATTGCGGTTCATTCGTGTTTTAGCTATTACATCACGGAATTTAGCCTTGAGCTGGTCGTCTATGGGCTGATCGAGTTTGGCCTTGGCCTCATCAATCTCTCTGGATACATCAACAAGAGTATACAGACCCATATTACTGGCTTCATAGTCGCTTGCACCCATCATAAAGTTGGTTGAGTGGGGAAGCTGGGCCATCGGGAAGGAGGAGTTTCCCACTACATAACTCATCGAGCCATACCATCCGCGAATAAAGACCGGGTTACCATTTATGATCAGATTGCCCTGGTCATCGATCCGTGATTCTATAGCCGGAGCTAGTGGCATCTTGCGAAGAGAGACTTCTTTCTCGCACAGGACATCGAATTTCGAGCCATTCGATTTGGGATTAGCGATGGGCTGCAGAACTTCGGCGTGCAGGACATATATCCCCTCAGGCAGGTCTGCTGCGGGAAGCTCGAAGGAGACAGTTGTGTCGCTAATTGTAGATTCCGTTGTGCGTGATGGCATAAGCGTAGATGAAAGCGTGACGCGTGCAGTGGCGCCTTTGACTTTCTCCAGCGGCATTCCGAGTGATATATTCCCTTTGATAGTTGTGATTGTCTGGGTTGCATAGATAGTGTTTCGATAGTTCGGCTGGGTAATTTTTACTGTGATCGGTGTGTAACTGAGCCATGAGTCAAATCGTGTAACCAGCGCCGAAGTTTTGTTCTGCACTGCCCGGAAGATCACAGGCCACTTACCTTCTTCTTTTACAAATGCTTCAGGGAGTGTGATCCGTGTCTTGCTGTTGGCTTCAAGTTTTAGAGGCATTTCACAGCCTTTTGCACCAGGGACATCTATGTCCATTGTCAATGTGCCATCGAAAGCTTTGTCACCACGATTCTCAACCATAAGCGATGGAATCACCGCAAATCCTGCATCTTTGGGTTCCAGCCGAAATGCTGGGGATTCTGCATATAGATTGTATTTGGATTTATCTATCTTGAGGCCATCGAGATAACCATAGTTCTTGATGTTGTTATATCCATAACCGGGGCTGTATTGGGAGTAGTAATTATCAGGTGTGACCGAACGCGTGCGTGACATTGAAAAGACCCAGCGGTCAGCCCACATCTTCGACGGACGGTTGTGAAAAAGTGCAAACGGGATGGCGATCTCAACCGACCAGAAATCCTTGCCTATAAATGTTGCCGTCTTCCATTCAGATGACCATCCAGCTTTACCGGTGTTCCCGCCTTCTATCATGTAAAGGTCTACTTGTGTTCCTTCGGAGTTCACTGTCAGCTGATAGTACTGGTCCCGGTCACCTACGGGGTCAAAGAATAGTTCAACATCATCATCTGCCCACATTGCTGCGTCGTGAACGCGTGCAGCTTCAACTACCAGCTTAGACGGGTTAGGTTCGTTGCAGCGGATACCGAAGTAAAGGTTCTCGTCGTCATACAGCACTCGGAAAGAGGTCTGTTTCTCCGGCGGGATAGGCTTGCGTTCACCGGTACCCAGAAGAGTCTCAAACCCGGTCTGCAGCGGGGCCTTATCCCAAGCCTTTTCATCGATTTTCCCATCAATGACCAGTTTCCCCTGTAGCTTTGCAGCGACAGCAGATTTCATTGGCCCGGGGGGATCGGCAGCAAAAGCAGGACGTATCAATCCCGCAGCAATAATGAGTATTAGAAGCAGCAAACAACAAACAGCAGATCTCATCGCAATTCTCCTTGCAATTTAACACAATATTACATACGGGAAAGTATTCGGTATTCAATGCTGCATATTGTCAATTATTGGAATGGTGTGCAAGAGGCGAGTGCAGATTTTCGCTTGTTCATTTCCGATATGACAATAGATTATCCCGCATTATTCATGACCAACTCAGCTTTTGCCCCTTTTACAGGGCAAAAGCGGAGCTTCGAGAACAATGTGGGTTAGCGTTTATTCTCCACATCCACGTAACACTCTGCAGGAACAGGATATTTTAGCCTGACTGCATCTTTATCGTGATACAGGACATACCGGGTTTTAGTGCCTTCTGCGCGGACTTTTATGCGTATTGAACCAGCCTTATATTTTGTCAGGTCAATAACTGCATGATTTTCCTTGATATCTGAAGCAACTTTTGTGCTGTTTACATAAACAGTGTAAGAGGTGGCTGCAATCCCTACAGTCCGCCAAATGACATCCACTTTGGAGTCGGTTAAGACTTGCTTTCTGAGCGGACTTGCTATTGCGATGACTGTTGATGCTGGAACTCGCTCTTTGTAAAGATCCACCAGCGCTTTGGTCATGTTGAGATATAAATAACCCCAGCCCCCATCTCCCCGATATGCCGGAGTGCTCAGGGAAGTAGGCTCTATGTCATCACTGAGTTCTACACTGTAAGAATCCACATATATATTCGGGGGAGCTGCAGGCTGACCTTCTATCTGACCTGCAAATTCGTTAAACTGGTGGACAGCCAGAAACCGCGGGCGGTATTTCATAGCCAGCTGCCAGTCTTCAACAAGGGTGGCTCCTCCACGATGTCCCCTGGCATCAGCAGCTTTCCAGCCCCCATTCCCGAAACTACCGGCATTAACCGTAAGAGCCTCTGTTTTCCCCGTTGGAGGAGTGGGAACCGGGACTCTATCCATCCAGGTCCAGAACCCAAGCTCATTCTGCTTCTGAGTATCCTGCTGAGCACCTGTAAACCGTATGGCGAAACGGTCGTCCAGCTTGAGGTGTTCTTTCACATAAGACGCACCAAGGTCCAGTATTTGAATTAGCGGCTTACCATCCAGATACTGCCAGAGACCTTCATATTTTGGATTTGTCACATAGTGGTCCCAGATATATTTGAGCTGGCCATTGACTGCATTCGGGCCCTCTGGTCGGATATGACTGACACCGATCAGGAACGTCATTTTCGGCACCACATAACCCTCACCGCGCATCTTGACCAGTTCATCCATCATAAGAGTCGTAGTTGCATCGAGTTCATGTGTCCCCTTGCCGATATCATCCCAGCTCTTGGAGAACCATATATTGTTGGACCAGTCAACCAGTATGTAATCAAATCCGGTCTCGATGAACCATATCAGGTGCTGCCTGGCTACCTGCGGATCGTATGAGCTGTAGAATCCCATAAGCGGCACTGCTGGAGCAGTAGACCAATTGCAATTATTGGGAGTAAACCACTCTTCCCATTGAATACCTATCAGCCTCTTCTCATCACGTTTGAAAGTCTCAAGCTTGCGGTTGCGGACATCTACCGAGAGTATATTGGACATACTGCAGCCTTCGGGTACCTCCAGGCCAGTATTGCGTGCAAACATATAGCGAATAGCCGGCCAGTTGTCCAGAGTATAGATTGACTGATCAATCTTGAAGACTATCCGGGCTTTATCACCGGCAGCAGTCGGAGCCGAAGGCCATTCGGCTGGTTTTGCAGTATAGACAGACCATGTATCATCGGAGACAATCGAGTCCTTCTGAGTGCCGTCAAAATCCATCCGCAGCAGCACTGCCGCCGGGCCTGTGCCGTTCTCTGCCTCAACACACAGGCTGTTTGTTCCTTTGATGAAGCTGCCGGGTTTGATCTCGACGGGAATCACCGGGTTCCAGCCGTGCATCTCCTTGACTAAATTTCCATTCAAATAAACCCTGGCTCCATCATCCACAGAAAACCACAGTTTTGCGCCCTTTGCTTCAGGCATATCGAACTGCTTGACCAGGTAGATCTTCTGATTATCAACGATCTTTTGAGCCCATATCCACTTCTCATCAAACTCCCGTTTCATAGGGCACACTGCCACCGATATCTTTGCGGTTTCTTTAACAGGCAATGGAACTGGGAAAGTTGCGCGGCCGGTAGAATCGGTAAACTCATGTGCCCCCCATCGTTTTCCATTTCGATAAGGATGGACTTCAATCCCCGCAGCAGGTTTGCCATTCATATCGGTTACCAGAGCATTGATCTTCACACTCCTACCGACACCGACAACCTTTGCATTCGAACTAATCCGTATACTATATTGCTGAGCATCTGCAGTTGAAACAGAGAGAACCAGCACAAAAATCAACAATCCCACAAATCTTCGCATATGTAATATTTCCTTTGTTTGTTAGCGTATGATAATGACCTTCCACTGTTGGTCTATTAGGCGAAAGGGTGATAGAGTCCTTCAGGTTTGTGAGGGGAGGCTTCAGGCTTCAGGCTTCAGGCTTCAGGAAAATGATAACCGTTCACCCTGAGCTTGTCGAAGGGTGCGGATACGCACAGACCCGTTCTCCACCTATCAGCCCTTCGACTGCGCTCAAGGCAAACGGATCTGTGCATATCCGTGTCCTTCGACAAGCTCAGGGCGAACGGGGGATTATACGATGCAGCTGATAAGATGGAAATACTCCGGCTAGCAGAGACTAAAATATGCGTGCATCTACAACGCCAATACGGAGATTGGCGTTCCCGGGTGCTCTATTGTCCGGCATCAATTGCGCCGATAATTCTAATTGATGAAAACCACTCTGATTGTATTAATAATCTTCCTTTCACTCACAATAGCATCGGCTGGGTGTTGTGCAGGGTTTGTTATATCGACTGCTGGTGAAGCACAGTGTGTTGTTGTGACTGCGGATATTGCCGGCAAGGCTACGGCAACGGCTGCAAATGAGCTCGCCAGGGTCTTGTCACAGGTATCCGGAGGTGAATATAAGGCAGTATCGGAATCGAATTCTGATGCTTCGCAAGCACAGATACTCGTTGGACGCTGCCCGAGAGTTGAGTTCATGCTGAAAGACCAGGACTGGGGAGTGCTGGGACCTGATGGAGTGCTGATCAAAACTATCGGCAATAAGTTAATAATATCCGGAGCAACCGACCGCGGGACAATGAATGCAGTCAATTTGTTCCTGGAGAGAGTCATCGGGTGCAGATGGTGGACAGAGTCAGACAGCACGATACCTAATAAACCGGACATAAGTGTCCCCAATCTGGATTACGTATACTGTCCGCCATTCACTTACCGCGGAATATCGGCAGACAATGCGGTGGGATTATTCGCCACTAAGCTGCATCTGAATGGCAGAACGCAGGATATCACTCAAGAACTGGGATCTCACACAGGTATCCTGATGGGCAAACCGGCTCCCGGGATATGCCCTAATGATGGAAAGCTGTACAGCTGGATGGTTAACAGCCTGGACAGCAAACTCCGTTTTGATGCTGTAGCTGCAAACAGACCCAATCGTTCGCGAAGAGCCAGCCTCGTATACTTGAATACAATAGAGACCCAGAAGCCCTGCCAGTGCGCCTGGTGCAGAGATCTCGCTAAGAAATACTCCACCGCTTCTGCAGGTTATGTGCAATTTGCCAACCGCATCGCCCACTATATCGAATCGCAGTATGCAGGGATCCAGCTGATCGTGCCGGTTCGTGCAGAGATGGGAGATGCCCCGCAAAAGATCGCAGTCAAAAACAGTGCAATCCTGAGCATGGACCTTGGCGGATCCGATCTGTCCAAACCATTGGGTGACCCCAATGGTCCTGATTGGAACAAACGCTTCGAGCAGACTATGGCTGGCTGGCAGCAGCTATATCCGCAGACATGGATTCAAGGCAGAATTGTGTCCTCAGGTGGTCTTCCCCTGCCCTATCCGAACATACTCTCACTACCGATCACTCTGCGGTGCCTGGTAGCAAATAAGGTAACAGGGGCAATGCTGGATATGGGATCATCTCAGACTCCCGTGGACTTCAGAGAACTGCGTTTATGGCTGGCTTCTGAGATGCTCTGGGACCCTCAGGCAGACGAAATGAAACTGATGAAACAGTTTACTGACTGGTATTATGGACCAGCAGGCAAGTTTCTGTTGTCATACCTTATGCTTGTCAATGGTATGGCTGGTAAATCGACTGTATATGTGTGCCCCGGCAATACTGATTTTTCATTCATGGACATTGCAGCCATGAACCGCGCAAAAGTACTTATGGATGCCGCCGTGAAAGCAGTATATGACATTCCTGTTTTTCAGCAGCGTGTCATCAAGGAGAAGCTGTTCCTGGATGCATTGTGGCTTTTGCGTTATAAGGACCTGCGTACAGAGGCAGCATTGTATCAAATCCCGTTTACCGGTCCTGAAGACCCTGAAGCTGCTGCTGAACAGTTTAAGAAGGCAGCTTCCTTATCCGGTATGGAGCTTAAGGATGGGGTAATTCAAGGGTTGAAACTGATAGCGTGTTCCCGCCCGGCATCTCCTCCAAAACTCGATGGCAGCTGGGTAGATAGACAGGAGAGCTGGTTTGCCTTGAAAAGCCCGGATGGTGGCATCATTACTGACGACCCAAAGGCTTCAGATGGAAACGCATTGAGAATGAACTTATCCACTAACTCGGGGATTTTGAGAGCTCCGGTCAATGTAATGGGCAAGTATAAATGCATTGTCTACATGAGGATAAAGCCAGGGCTCGCTGCGGGTAAAGTGTGCTCAGTCAGTATTGAAGACACAGTAACCAACTCATTTATAGTTGGCAAGGAGATCATTTCTGAACGTGGCGATCCTGATGAATATGTCCCGGTTGATCTGGGAGTGCAGGATATGAACCAGGGGTACGAAGTTGTGATCAGGGAAAACGGTGATGCCGGATCAGCTGAATCAGTATGGATTGACAGATTCTGCCTTGTAAAGCAGGAAGAACCAAAAGACAACAAGGCCAAACCCGCTGTTAAGAAGCCTTAGTCAGCCTCGGTGAATTTCGTATTTCAGTTTTGGGTCGATCTGCGCTTTACCAGCTTTGAGTGCAGAGTGATACGTTCGCCGGTTGATCCTGTTTCCAGCATTTCAGTAATCATCTTCACACTTAGACCGCAACCTTCATCTATGGGCAGGGCAATAGTCGAAATGGGAACCTGTGCATAGTCGGTGTCTTCTATCCCATCAAATCCAAGGACAGCGACCTGTTCCGGGACTTTTATACCAGCATCAATCAAGCCAGCCAGAGTTCCTATGGCAGTTTCATCGTTATAACAGAACAGTGCTCCCGGTAATTCACCCTCTCCAGCCAACTCACGCATTGTTTGTCTGGCATTGCTTCGGATGTTAGTAAATGGTATATCAATACATCTTGTGCGGAACCCTAAATCTTTTGCCATTTCATTGTATATTGTGTGCCTGGGATCCTGTCTCTCAACCCAGTGATGGCAAGGCATTATGTGGACACACCCAATCTCGCGCTGCCCATTAGCCCACAAGTGTAACAGAGCTTCCTGTATTGCATTCCTGGAATCTATGGCTACATAAGCATTCAACCAGTCACAGTCTACATACCTGTCTCCCAGCCCCATAACCCTGGTTCCACGCTCTTCAATGGCAGTGATGCTGTCGATGAGTATATCTTCTTCGTTCCAGACTATGAGCCCATCCGGATTAAACTGGGACGGATTGAGCCGATCTTCAATCAGCAGGCTGTATTTACTGTGCTCGAGAGGTGTCCTGATAGCGTGAAGTATGCTGCCATAGAGCTGATATCCCATTCCATGTCCACCAACAAAGCTGATGATATCGCTCTTGCCGGTTATCAGGGACCTGGCGAACCTGTTCGGTTGATATCCAAGCCTTCGGGCAGTTTCAAGAACGTTCTGCCTCGTTTCATCAGAAACTGAAAACCCCTGCTTGGCATTCAGTATTCTGGATACCGTGGCATTGGTAACTCCACATTCTTTTGCTATTTGTCCGAGTGTAACTGGCATGTATATAGCTCACAATCATTCAATATCCGTCAATTATACTACATCATTCGAATAAGAAAAGATATTTCAATATCCCTTGCAATATTATACTACAGTTGTGGTAAAATTAGGTAATCGTTTACTTGCGGGAATTCATATTCCATGAATGATCAGTCTGATTCACCTGAATTGCGGAGAAATGTAATGAATTTTAACGTATGTATTCTCATACTACTCCTGATGCTTGGGCTGGCTAATATCGGCCAGGCGCAAAGTAACTTTGGGTTGGAGGTCGGCAAGATGAGTGTCGGCTTCAACCATGGCAGCGATGGATTGAGTATCAGCTATGACGGAGTCCAGCTCATAAGGGACTCCAGTATCTGGGTACACAATCCCCTCTGGACGTATCACTATTATGGTCTGCCGTTCATTAAAGACCCGGTCCAGATAAAGGACATACCTGATGGCAAGGAAGTCCTTATCACTCATAAATCGGAATCATTTTTGGGTTTCCAGCGCATTACCATCACCGAACACTCTGTATGTATCGAGTTCAAATACAAACTCACCCAGGACGCCAAAGATGCCGACCTGGAATACTGCTTCGGCAATATCGTAGCCACACCAATACTTGGATGTCCATACAAAGCCACAACCATAAAGGGTGACACAAAAGAAGGCATCCTGGATGTGCACGCCACGAGCGCAGAATTGGCAAAGACACTCATTACAGCAGATGCAATAAAGAAGATTGAGATTCAGTCCCGTATAGGTAAGCTGACATTGGAATCGTCGTGCGACCCCGACGGTCTCAATATATTTGACAACCGCATGTCTCCTTATGAAACAGCGGATGCGACTCCGGTATTCTGGTCGGGAATCCTGGGGACGCACCTCGATTATGGGAAAGAATACACCCATACAGATACTCTTTCAATCGATCCTCTGAGTGTAAAACCGGCAACAACTCAGGCAGGCGATGTGAAATCCACTTCTATTGTCGATAAACCGGATGCCAGAACACCTGTCTCAGTCCCCGTCTATGTAATCCCTGAACCACAGGAGATGAAACTGACCAATGCCGATTTCATATTATCTGAATCCACCAAGATCGTCGTTGGAAATAAAGTCCAACGTGAAGACCTCTTAGGAGCTAAGAGCTTTGCAGAGGAGGTAAAGATACTCTATGGTTTCGAACCAGTGATCATAAAGGAAGCTGATGTAACTAATGAAAAGTCGCTGATCCTGGTCGGTGAGTCCTCAAGCGGAAAAATGCTCTCCCTTGCTGCAAAAGCTGCAAAAATCAGAGCACCCCGAAAAGACGAAGGTTACATTCTATGCTCAACTCCGGAACATGTGCTTGTGCTGGGCAATGACCGCAAAGGCACCTACTACGGTATGCAGACCCTCAAACAGCTGCTGAAACACGACCCTTCGACAGTATACCTGCAGGGATGTTTAATAAATGACTGGCCAAGCCTCAAGTTCAGGGGAGCACATTTATTCACAGGCAACCAGGCACTGCCTTTTCACAATAAACTTATGGACAGGATATTCTCCAGGTTTAAAATGAACAACCTGGTCCTGGAGACTGATCTCATAAAGTGGAAGACGGACCCGGGGCTGGCGATCGATTTCTCAATGGACCAGGAAGATATCAAAAAGGAACTAGCCTACGCCAAAGATCATTTCATTACAGTCTCACCCCTGCTGCAGTCATTGGGACACAGTGACTGGCTTTTCAACAATAACAAAAACCGTGACATAGCAGAATGCCCTGAAAAGCCCTACTCCTATTGCCCGTTGAATCCGAGAACATACAACTATGTTCTACCGTTTTATGATGAGGTAGTAAAGCTCTTCGACAACCCCAAAATGGTACATATCGGGCACGATGAAGTCGTTGAACCCGGTGGTTTTCCCAAACATGAGGCCTGCAAGAAAGTCGGCGCGGAACAGATATTTGTCGATGATGTGCTGAAAATCCACGATCACCTGAAGAAACTCGGTGCCCGCGTGATGATGTGGGGAGATATGATGTTGTTCCGTGGAGATGACCCGGATGCTATGAATGCCAAGAGTCCTGAGGCAGCCAAATGGATCCGCGACAGGCTCCCAAAGGATGTTATCATAACAGACTGGCACTACGCTCCGGATGAGCCGAAGACTTTCAAATCCGTCAGCATCTTCCATAAGGCAGGCCATGATACAATCGGAGCATCATGGTATACTCCGGCTAACATCGAGCACCTCTCAAGCCAGGTTAAGAAAGTCGGAGGGGAGGGTCTTCTGCAGACCACCTGGGCCGGTTTTAACAGCAACGAAAACAACCTTAAAGAGAACTTCATTCAGTTCTCAGCAATGATACTGGCTGCTGAGTATTCATGGAACAACGGCAAGACCGATATTGACCATTTACCTTACAAATGGGATGAAGAATTCCGCAAGCAGTGGAACCCGATTCCTGTGCAGAGACAGGCTAGAAAAGGTTTTGTGCTTGATCTTTCCTCAGCCTGCAACGTTTCATTGGCGGACAATAACAGCAAAACAGGCTGGCTCAGACTTGGCTCCGGAGATGATATGTCTTCTGTTCCGACTGGTGATGTAAGATTGGACGGCGATCTGATCAGGATGCCTGCAGATACGTCCAGGCCATCAGCCATCCGGCTCTGCAGTCTGCTGGACAGTGACCAGAGTTATCCCGACAGAGTTGAGGTAGCTGTGAACAGGAAAGCAGGTTCACTGCTTTTTGTACATACCTCTGCGTGGACTGAAAAGGGCCGCGTAAAGATCGGAGCCTACAATGTCCGATATACCGATGGCACTGCTGAGGAAATACCATTGGTATATGGAGTCAATATCACCAGCTGGATAGACCAGCGTTCTACTAATGGAGCTACAAAGATATGGGACGGCCGCACCAAGAGTGGCCAAAAGATATCCCTGTGGAGAGCTCAGTGGGACAATCCTCATCCTGAGAAAGAGATCAAGTCAATTGAAATGGTCTCCACCAACACCACTGCAGGTCCTCTCCTGATCGCAATCAGCGGATTGGACTAGGGAAAATATAGGCATAGATTAATGCCCCAGAGACGCTGTCTCTGGACTCTACCAGGGAGGTAACTTCCCTGGACCCATTAAACTGTTTTTTCCGGAGGGCGTTTGGACTAAAACAATATTCGTGCAGGGGCATTATGCATGTGCCCCTGCATGGATTATCTTATGTCCTCGTTTGCTTCTATATGAATTAATCCTCTGCTGGAGTAAACATTGACTCAGTTAATGAACCCGAGCGTGCCCATTTCACGTGACCATCCAGGTATCCAATGTTAATTCCATCGCTGTGTCTGTATGCCAGAAATCCTACTGGAGCGTGTGGCATAGGCCTATTGGGATTACCCTGGACGTACCCCTTACTGTCTGAACCGTCCCAATTGAGGTTGGATGCAGGTCCAAAAGCCCGGTTGTACGCAGAGTCTGCAATCACAATTGTCTGTGCCGGCACAGGCATCTGAGACATGCTATATCCGGCGCATAGCCCTGCGACTGCAGCATTCAAGTCGTAACTCCGGGGTGTCGGATCGCAGCAGTATGAAGGTTTCTTCCCACTGGGACAGATGAACACCTGTGTATTCTTGACATACGGTGCTGTTGCGCCTGTCCAGTGCCCCAGGTTTCCGGGACAGACCACATGGCTGCCGGGATAGCCTGCTGGTACCACCGCTACTGTAAAAACGATAGTCTCATCATAGTCCTGGGCATAACCCATTATCGCCAGCGAGATTTGTTTAAGGTTGCTGGCACAACTCGACTGTCTGGCCTTTTCCCTGGCTTTGGCAAAGACCGGGAACAGAATTGCAGCAAGTATTGCTATAATAGCTATTACCACCAACAATTCAATTAATGTGAAACCACTTCTCTTTCTGACCATCTTTACATCCTCCTCGAAAATAGAATAATCTTGTCCATACGTGGTGTGTCTTTTTCATTTCTATTGCAAATAATAAAGCAATAAAATCAAGTAATCGATAAGGCTTTGCGGCATTGTCATTCTTCACTTCGTTCAGAATGACAATGCCCAGAATATATGTGTGCTGCCTATAACTGCACATTAAGTCAACAAGCAGCTTCATTGACAACTACAGTCGGTTCAAGCATCACATGCCTGAACTCTTTGTTTCCACCTATCCCGTCAATGACTACATTTACAGCTGTCCGTGCGATCTCTTCCAATGGTTGCAGTACACTTACACATGTCACATTATCCGGCCAGGAATCATCCGGAGCATCAAATGTACACAGCGCAATACCGGACACATCGACTCCGGCCTGCTTAACAGCATCAAGCACACCATACATAATAATGGAGTTCATTGTGAATATTGATACTTTGTTAGTGTGCTTCTCCAGAAGCTGAAGAGTATCGATCATGGAACTCTGGACAATCTGTTCAAATTTTGCAGTTTCCGGGATATCCATCATCCTTGTCTCTCCACCAAGATGGAGATCCTTAATCGCTGCATTATAACCTTTCTGCCTCAGGTTACCCGGACCACTGGTGGATTCATGATTCATCATGTATACATCGCTGAATCCGAGTTCGGATAGACGTTGTACCGCCTGATATGCTCCCTGGTAGTTGTCTGTAGTCACATAGCTGAGATTTGGATGATCGGGATAGGGATAGCAGTCTATGAGGACAAACGGGATTCCCTTTTCCTGCATCTGCTCCATTATGTCAACGTTTGACAGGCCGCTCACAGGATAGCAGATAATGCCGTCTACACCGCGGTCTGCCAGACCATTCAGGTTGTCTCTCTCCGCTGCCGGGTCATCATTGTCAATACACAAAATAATATGGCAACCGGATTCTTTGGAATACTGCTCTATATAATAGAGCAGCCAGGAAGCAACCTGCATACGCCCCAGAGCGTGGAGATGAGGCATAACTACACCAATGGTCTTTGGTTCTATTCTACATTCTGCAACAAATGTACCCTTACCCTGGACTCGAGTTAAGAGTCCTTCATGGACCAGGGACGCCATCGCTTCTCTTACTGTATGGGAGCCAACACCATATTTTGCACACAGCTCATTTTGTGAAGGGAACCGATCGCCTGCGGCGAATTCCCCATCCACGAGAGACTTGCGCAGTATCTCTGTCAGCCTGACATTTTTAGTTGTCTTATCGAATAGTTCGTCTTCCACTGTTTTCACTCTTTACTTATGTCATAAGTCACATTCAGAGTATACCAGCCGTTTTTTGGTTTGTCAACGGACTATTTCACTTTTATTTGGAAATGTGACATATGCCATGCATTGCGGTACATTATACAATATGTGCACAATGAACATTGCATGCTTTCTATCTGACAGATTCACTCTTGTTAATCTTCGATATACTACGAAGTTTGAAATCTTGCTTATCATCTTTCATAATTAATATTAAAACGAAGCGTCAAGGTGTCATTGACAAAGCTCATAGTGTGGAATAGCATAATCATAGGAAATTTCATTGCGTGTTGCTCAGGATAACGTCTCAGGCTCAGATCAGGATGTCTATATGCCATTATCTCAATCAGATTGCTTCGTTCTTAACCGGGTTATTGAAACTCTGGCAACAGGTGGATCTAACGACTCCTTAATAAACCAGATATTGCATATCCTGCGGGACGAACTGCGGAGTGAAGCGCTTTTCGTCGTCATGCACAAGGATGGCAGCGAAACCCCTCTCATTTGGCACGACATTTCAGATTCCAGCCTGGACAAGAAGACTTTTTTGTGCCAGGAAGCTGTCGAGGTAGTCTCCGCATCCAAAACAGAGATTTTTGACGCTACCCAGGTGCCGATAGGTTGGATGATATACGAATTGCCTCTGGAAAACAATAATAAAGCCGCACTCCTGGGCTATGCCTGTCCTGAGGGAACTGAATGCAGTTCCCTGGTCAAGTTGGTTTCATCTCACCTGCAGTTACTGCTCAGAAATGTGGATCTCGTTGATATGCTGGTTGAATCAAGAGAGACAGCAAATCAGCGGATGAAGGAAATTGCGGCAATTTACGAGATAGGAATGGCTACCGGCGGGTCGTCACTATCTCCAATGCTTGATCTTATAGTAAACAAGGCTGCTACGGTAATGGATGCACAGGCCTGTTCACTGCTGCTGGCAGATCGCGATGGTACCCTGGTTATAGAGGCAAGCTATGGACTTGCAGATGACATCGTCAACCAGACACGGATTAGTTTTGGTGAAGGAATAGCTGGACAGGTTGCTGTATCCGGAGAACCTATGTTGATCTCCGATGTAGTGGCAGACCCGCGCTTCAGCAATGATATAAGGCCCAGAGCAAACATATCCGGTTCAATGTGTATCCCTCTCAAGGATGAGTACGGTCAGGTCTATGGGGTACTGAGTATGCGCAGGCATTTCCCCAAGCCTGCATTTAATGGAGATGACCTCAAACTGTTCCAGGTTTTTGGCACCCATGCTGGTCTTGCACTCTCAAATGCTGAACTCTATTCCAGACTTAATAGTAAAATTAATGAGATGGCATCTATTTCTGATGTCCTGCGGACAGTCAACTCCAGTCTGGCACTCGATGACCGTCTCGATAGGATCGCTGATGCAATAAGAGAGGTTGTCGCATTCGACCGCTGCTGTGTTTACTTGCTTGAGGATGAGGGCACTGAATTTGTTTCCAGAGCCCAAAGCGGCTATGACAATCCGGAGGAAATCGTCCAGCGCATACCTGTAAATGAAGGAGTATTCGGTATTGCAGCCAGCGAGCGTATTCCGGTATTTACCAGAGGACTCCCGAGCATACCGGAAAGCCAGGATGTTATCGGCGGTGAACTACTTGTTGCCCCTATTGTTGTAAAGGACTCGTGCATAGGTGTTGTTATTGTAGACAACTCCATCACTAATACGACCATTGGCAATGAGCAAGTCGGGTTGTTATCCACATTTGTAAATCAGGCCGGGATAGCAGTCGAAAACGCCAGATTATACGAAGCTATGCAGCATAAGTACGATGAGTTAAACGTTCTGTATGAACACAGCCATACTATCAGTGCTGCATACGGTCTTAAGAATGTATCTGATGCTCTGATGCAGACTTGCACACAGGCAGTGAAATGCAGCGGTGCAGGAGTCATACTGTTGGATGTGCTTAGAGGAAGCGCCAGATTGTTGACTACAAGCGGGGACATGACCCGGGTATCTTCAGAGATAAATGCAATTCTTGACACTCCTCAGGGTCTCCAGCACATCCGGTCCCAGAGACAGCCCGAAGTAATGAACCACGAAACGGATGACAGGATAAGTTGTCCAATCACCCGGGCTTATGATAAACGTTGGCCCGTCAACAAGAAGAATGTTATTTTAGTTCCACTGATAACTGAAGACACAGTCATCGGAATGGTTGTATTATCTCGAAACTCTACTGACTTATTTGCTGACAATGATGTCAAGCTCTCCTCAATTATCGCCGGTCATGCAGCAACAGTCATCAGAAACGCATATACGGTTGAACAACGAATGAGCCAGAGGGTACTTGAGTTATCAGCATTATATGACTTCTCAAGCCGCATTACCTCTTCTTCAACCCTTAACGAAGCCTTTGACTCTATATTGGCTATTCTGGCTGGACTGGTAGACTTTGACGAATCATTCGTCTATGTTGTCGACCGAGAGAAAGAGCTTGCTGCACCTATGGCTGCAAGGTTTAGAACCGGTGAAGGGGTGTGGCCGGAAGTTGAGCTTCTGGAAGGACATGGTATAGTCAGCTGGGTCGTAAATGAAAGCAAAGCCATCGTATCCCCGGACCTTTCAAGAGACCGCAGGTTCAGTTCATTCCACAAAGGTAGAGCTAAAGTAAGGTCTGTTATGGCTATTCCGCTGGTAGTCCACGGTGAGGTAGTTGCAGCATTGGTAGTTCACAGTGAGAACCCCAAGCAATATACCGAGGACAATGTCAGGGTACTTTCAATAATAGCAAGTCAGGGTGCGGCAATATTCAGTGAACTTCAGGCTCTAAACAGATTGGCCAGTTATACCGACAATATACTTGCCAGCATTGCCGCCGGTGTTGTCACACTGGACCAGCACCGCAATGTAATATCGTGGAATGCCGCTGCAGAAAGAATTTCAAATGTCAGTGCGAAGGATATTGTCGGCACTCACGGTGAGAAAGCATTGTCACTTCTCAACATTGCACCCAAGCAGCAGACCTTAATACACAATGCGATTGCAGGAGTAATTCAAACCCGCAAGACCTATAATGGTTACAAACTTCGGTTCGAGCATGTGCCAAAGCCTGGAGCAATGACAGATGGCAGTGAATCCGGGACAGTCACTTACATCAATATGAGTATTTCGCTGCTGCGGGATAAAGCCGGAAACAATCAGGGGCTTGTAGTTATTTTTGAGGACATCACTCACGAATTGGAGATGGAAACCAAATTCCAGCGTATGAGTGAACTCGCTTCCATCGGTCAACTGGCTGCCAATATTGCCCATGAACTGCGGAATCCATTGAGTTCTATCAAAGGCGCTGCGCAGTTCCTGCAGAATGAATACACCAGTGTAAATGCTGCAAACATTACGCCTGATGATACAGCAATCACTGAGTTCCTGGGGATCATTATTGATGAAGTCAACGGTCTCAATAGTCTCACTACCGAGTTTCTGGATTTTGCAAGACCGCTGCAGATTTATACTCGTTTGACTTCCGTCAACAAACTTATTAAGAAAAATCTGCAGCTCATGAGAGTGACTATAGAAGACAATAACGTAAAAATACAGACGGACCTGGAAGATAACCTGCCGGAGATACAAGCGGATGGTAAACACATAGAGCAAATCCTTCGCAACATCATACTTAATGCCCTGCAGGCTATGCCGGGTGGAGGATCTTTGCGAATTGCTACTGAGAGTCGACCAGGCGGCATCTGTATGAGCATAAGCGATACAGGCACCGGGATCAAAAAGGATAAACTGGACAGGGTATTTCAACCGTTCTTTACAACCAAAACCAAGGGAACTGGTTTGGGGTTGAGTATAGTCAACAAGATCGTGGAGAACCATAGCGGTAAAATAGAATTGGAGAGTACCGAAGGTGTAGGAACTACATTCCGCGTAATACTGCCTCTGGCTGGCGAAGGACCAATAATCAGCCATGGAGAAGATGACGCTATGGAAAGAAGGGTTTCCAGAGGATTACGCGAATTGTAAAATAGGTGTTATATTAAATTAGGACCGTAGTTCGTCCATTTAGCCTCAGGGCTGTGATATTATTTTTCAGAAGATCAACTTTTCGGAGCAAACAAGCGTTATGCCCAAAAAAACAAATACAATACTGGTTGTCGACGATGAACCAAATATAAGAAGAGTACTGGAAGCAGTACTCTCCAAGGATGGTTACACCGTTTTGACGGCTGAAAATGGCCGAAAAGCATCGGAAGTCCTCTCTTCACAGAGCGGGATAGATCTGCTTATCACAGACCTGATTATGCCTGATATAAATGGAATCGAGTTGCTTACCGCTGCTCGAGAAATTGACCCCAATATAGCTGTAGTGATGATAACTGCCCATGGCAGCATCAAGAGCGCAGTAGATGCTATGCGTCTGGGTGCCTTCGATTATATTACCAAACCTTTTGACCTCGATGAGATCAAACAGGTAGCCAAGAATGCAATAGATCGCCGCCAGCTGGATACCCCAAAACAGGGAAACCGGATCAAACGAGCCGTCGCGTCAAATGCAAACAATATGGTCGGCAGTAGTCCGGCGATGACGGACATCATCAATATGGTTGATCGTGTCAAAGACAGCCGGGCCTCTGTGCTTATCAGAGGAGAGAGTGGAACCGGTAAGGAATTAGTTGCAAAGGCTCTCCACTACAGTTCGATCAGAGTGGACAAACCTTTTATTGCAGTAGCTTGTGTTGCCCTCCCGGAACAGCTCCTGCAGAGTGAACTGTTTGGACATGAGAAAGGTTCGTTTACAAGCGCTATCAGCCAGAAGAAGGGCCGTTTTGAACTGGCTAACCATGGCACACTCTTCCTGGATGAAATCGGAGATATACCCCATACAGTCCAGATGATGCTGCTGCGTGTCATTCAGGAGAGAGAGTTTGAAAGAGTCGGTGGAACGGAGACTATCAAGACCGATGTTCGCCTGGTAACCGCCACCAATCAGAATCTTGAAAGATTGGTAGACGAAGGCAAATTCCGGGAAGATTTATTCTATAGACTTCAAGTAATTACTTTGATGGTACCTCCTCTCAGAGAACGTCCGGATGATATTAAAACACTGGCTGAGCATTTTATTGAAAAATACAGTGAAGAAAACGGAAAACGTATAACCGGATTAAGTAAAGCTGCAACCTCCCTGATGCAAAAATACAGATGGCCGGGTAATGTCAGAGAACTTGAAAATGCCATGGAACGTGCCGTAGTACTGGCAGACCCCGGAGTAGTTAGTATATCCCCGGACCTGCTTCCCCTTTGTATAACGGAAAGTTCCTGATCCAGGACGATTTCAAATCAGAATCTAGTCTTTCAAGAGTCAGCATTACGTAATTCCTCTTTGATGGGAATTAGCCTGTGAGAACTATACTCCTGGTAACAAAGCTCTTGTTATCTCAGGATGTGCATCCCAAGTTACGCTATTCTGCGGGAATGCTTATGTAGACAGAGTATCCTACTAAATACAGGTAAGTTCCCGCAGTCAACACAACATAAAATAGCTATTAACTGCGCTGCTACTTCCCCATTTGTTCCGGATGGAGTATACTGTTTTTCGTACGACATATTTTGTCCAAGCCGTGTTCAGGGTCTGCTTGTTGGCAGGACAGTCTGTGACGGATAACTTGGGCCTGTAATCCGGAGTTGAATATGTGTAATCAGATTAGAGTTACAGTCTGGAATGAGTTTATACATGAGCGCAGTGAATCTGAATCCCTGCCCAAGAAATACTACCCGGAGGGCATGCATACAGTCATTGCAAAGTACCTCGAGACGCTGCCCGGCGTGTCCGTAAAGTGCGCTACACAGGATATGCCTGAGCATGGTCTCACCCAGGAAGTCCTGGATGCTACCGATGTCCTTATTTGGTGGGGACATGTCGGACATGCTGATGTCTGTGATAAAGTCGTCGAGAGACTCCAGGAAAGAATAGTGCTTGGTGGGATGGGCCTTGTAGTCCTTCACTCTGGTCACTATTCCAAGATTTTCAAGAAGCTCATGGGAACAACCTGCAACCTGAAATGGCGAGAGATTGGGGAGAAAGAGAGAGTCTGGGTACTGGATCCCGCTCATCCAATCACCAAAGGACTCGGAGACTACTTTGAAGTTCCTCACTCCGAAATGTATGGGGAGAGATTCGACATTCCACAGCCGGATGAACTGGTTTTGGCAAGCTGGTATGCAGGCGGAGAGATCTTCCGCAGTGGATGCTGTTTCCACCGGGGCAGAGGAAAGATATTCTACTTCAGCCCGGGACATGAAACATATCCGATATACTACCAACCAGAAGTCCAACTGGTAATCGGCAACGGAGTCGAGTGGGCCGCTCCACTAGCTACAACCGTTCACACATACGGGAATGTTGAACCACTGGAAACAGTAGAACCCTGGTCCGAATAAACAAAGTTCGCAATAAACATAGTTCGGAATGGGCAGAAGTTCTGAATTGGCAGAAGTTCGGAGTAAGCAATAGTTATGAGCACCAATAGTTATGAGCAACCAGGCACAATTCCGTTCGTCCTGAGCTTGTCGAAGGATGGACGGATTGCTCTCAGAACGGATTGTTTTTAGAACGGATTACTTTCGAAAATTGAGTTATTGTCTGAAAGAATTAGAACCAGTTTACATAGTCCGAATTCTAACTTTAAAATTCAAGGAGATTCATTATGTCTAAAAAACCAATAGCACTACAACTCTACTCACTTCGCGAAGCAGCCGAGAAAGATTTTCTTGGAACACTCAAGACCGTTGCTGAAATCGGCTATAAGGGAGTTGAATTTGCCGGTCTGTATGGCAATGCCCCTAAAGACATCGCAAAGTATATTGCCGATCTCGGAATGGTTGCCTGCAGCACCCACTCTGGCGTACCTGACAAGGACACCCTTGCAGAGACACTCGATATGGCAGGAACTCTCGGTATCAAGCATATAGTCGGGGGATTTGGACCCGATGACATGAAAACCGTTGATGAAGCTAAAGCATGTGCTGCTAAGTTTGCCACAGCCAGTGACTTGCTTGAGCCTCACGGACTGACATTCAGCTTCCACAACCATTTCTGGGAGTTCAAAGCTGTCGAAGATGGCAGAGTGCCTTATGACATCATTATGCAGGATGCCCCAAAGGCTTGCAGCGAACTTGATCTTTACTGGATTGCATTCGGGGGCGGAGATGCTCTGAAGGTCTTTGCTGAATATGGCAAGCGCATCAAACTCATCCATGTTAAAGATGGTCTGCTTGGTGGAGAGTATCACTTCGCACCAGCCGGCGCTGGACAGGTTGACCTGGTTTCTTACATAGGTGCTGCTGACTGCGCAACCGCCGAGTGGATGATAGTCGAACAGGACATGACTGACGGTGACATGCTGACCGACGTCAAAACATCCTACAACTATCTGGTTTCCAAAGGCCTCGCAGCGGGAAATAAATAGTAGGCGTTAAGTTAATCTTCTAATTCCCCCTTCAAAGGGGGAATTAGGTAGAATATTTCAAAACCAGCATCATTAGTCCGTTTCTTGAAAGGAACCCCAAAAGATGTCTTGTGCATGTGAAGAGAAGTTTCAGGATCTTACCGAGTATATATTATCTGTCTTGAATCCGGAGCACCCTCAAACAGCTCTGATCACCATTATGCACTTTGCTCAGGAGAAATATGGGTACTTGAGCCAGGAGATAATGGAGCACATCTGCCAGACAACTAAAGTGCCTGCAGCTGAGATATACGGAGTCGCCACTTTTTACAGCTATTTTAAACTCCGTCCTCAGGGAAAGCACCAGCTTTCGGTGTGTATGGGAACTGCCTGCTACATCAAAGGTGCGGCTAAACTGCTGGAGATTGTTGAGGAAGAACTCGATATCACAGTCGGAGAGACTACTGAAGACAATCTGTTCACACTCAACGAGACCCGGTGTATTGGGGCCTGCGGATTGGCACCGGTAATGATGGTAGACGAAAAAGTCTACCCGAGAGTGGAACCCGAACAGATAAAATCCATCCTGGACGAATACCGAAGGTAGGCTTCAGACTTCCCGAATTTAATTTCCACGCCTGATTGTGCCTTCCCATTTTCATAATTCATAATTCATAATTCATAATTGGTGCGTCATTGAAGATCAGCAGATATAAATCGTATATCGTCGTTATTTTTAGCATATTAGCGTTTTCCTGTAGTCATTCGTACGCTCTCGATATCGTCAAGCAGGTTACTGATGGAGTCACTCTGACTCAGACCACAAATGACAACCCATCATACCCGCTTCTCACAAACACCCTCAGTATCAACCTGGCGCAGCCTGATCTCAAAGTAAAAGCCGCCTTAGGCAAAGATGCTATCTATACAGATGATCTTTACAAAGGCCGGGAGAATGTCGCAGCTATGGTGGAACGCAAAAACGCCATTGCCGGGATTAATGCAGACTTTTTCCCGATGGAATGGGGTGGAGATCCGCTGGGGGTATGCATTGTCGATGGTGAACTGGTAAGCGAACCAGCAGGTAACCGCGCAGCTATCGCGTTCACCAGAGACCGAAAAGTAATCTTCGATATTCCTACTTGCATCGGCTCACTGGTGCGTGCAGATGGAAGCACGGTCAAACTGGATGGTATTAACAAGCCTCGAGGTACAGGCCAGGTTATAGCTTATACTTCTGCATTTGGAGTAAAGATACAGTCGAAGTTCGCTGCCACATATGCCCGATGCACCTCAGCTGATTTACCGGTAGCCGCAAACAAGCCTGTCAAACTGACGGTCACAGAGATTCTTCCGGATATTCTGGATGTTGATATACAGCCTGACACGGTGCTGATAGCTGGCGGTGGTGAATCTGCCAAACTCATAAAAGACGGCATCAAAGTCGGAGACACACTGACAATGCGTTTTGATCTGAGCAGTCCATCCGGTTGTGACTGGTCAACGGTAGATCAGGCAGTAGGTGGTGGTCCATGGCTGGTCAAAGACGGAATAGAATCCATAGATGGAGACGCTGAAGGATTCGGTGCTGATATTGTCAAAGCCACCCACCCGAGAACAGCAATCGGCATTACGGCAGATAACAGACTGCTGATGGTGACTGTAGACGGCAGGCAGGATATCAGCAAGGGATTGAGCCTTGCGGATATGGCTTCACAAATGCGCAGACTCGGTGCTGTGACTGCGATCAACCTGGATGGGGGTGGCTCTACAACACTTTCAATCAGGGGATTTGTAGTCAACAGCCCATCTGGTGGAACTGAGAGATATGTTGCCGATGGTCTGCTGCTTTTCTCCGACAAAACCGAACCTCCAACCACTGATAGCCTGGGTATTGCAGGCATCGGCGATACGATAATAGCCGGGGAGTTCGCACATCTGACACCCGTCCTTGGTCCGGACAGCAACCCTATCCCTGAAGCCGATTTGAATAAGGTTATCTGGGGCAGCAAGAGCGGAATGGGGTTTGTGGACCAAATGGGCCGGTATTCACCTACAAAGACCAAAACAGGAGCCATATGCGCATCCTATGGAGCCTTAGTAACCAAACGCACTATCAAGATAGACGCAGGCCCTGCAGACAAACTGACATTGAAACTCACCCCGGATGCCACTGATACAACCAGAGCGATGCTGAAAATAACATCCATAGATAAACTGGGCAACCCCACCGCAGACCGGCCAATCACATTAACCATAACAGGAGGAACCGCCGACACCGGCACCCTGTTAACAGACACTGACGGCAAATACGCCACAACCATAACCTGGGCACCCGATGCAATAGAACAGGCAGTAGAAGTTACAATAGACAAAACCAAAGCAACCACCAAACCAGTGGTAGCGAAGCTGAATTAGAATTAGAATTATGAATTATGAATTATGAATTATGAATTGGGAAGTAGGAATTGGGAAGTAGGAATTGGGAAGTAGGAACTATGAAGTAGGAATTGTGAAGTGGGAAGTGTGGAGTGTGTATGGCCAAATCGGAGTGCTTTTCAGTGAATACCAAACAGGAAATACAGCGTTTTGAGCTCCAGTCCCACTTAACGGATACTACAAAGCAATTCCCCCTTGGAGAAGGGGGTCAGGGGGATTGATTCCCTTCCTGAAGTCAGAAGCCAGAATCCAGAAAACACGTCATCCTGAACTCGTTTCAGGACCCAGGGGAAGAGAATCCCTGTATCCAGTACCTCACCCATACAATTCTCCCTGCTGAATAGCAACGGCATCTGAAAGCTGGTGTTTCAACATGTTACAAGCTCCCGGAAAATACTTCCCGGGAGCTTGTGTCATGTTCAGTTACGATAGTAGAACTCTATTTCCGCAGTCTCTTGATCTTGCCCAGTCCGATCATCAGCATCGGTACACCGAAACCAAGGATCGTAGCAGGTTCCGGCACTGAGGAGAGTTTGCCTGAAGATACTGCAAAATCACTGTTGTGATTCAGAACTGCCCAGGCGGTATTGGTTGACAGGTCAACGCCGTATGTTCCAAGACCGTAACTGGAGTTCCACTTACCTGTTACGAAGTTGGTACCTGCATAGGTCCAACTGCCACCGAATTCTCTGGTGATTAGGCCGAAATTACGGAGATCGGTGACTTTGGTTGGGTCGTAGGAAAGCGATAGAACAAAAGTATCGGTCACATCGCTGCCAAGATCAGTCAGACCCCACAGTGTGAGGATGTTGCTGGCAAAACCGGTGCTCATATCGGTCCAACCGGTGTTAATGTCCTTTGTCAGAGCGCGGCCATCATAGGTCTTCGCGCTGCTGCCGTTGGTGCCGTCAAGGATCTGGGCAATTGTTCCGTTATAACTGTCCTTAACTGCAGTGTACGATCCGCCTTCAGCAACCAGGAACTCTTTGCCATTGGTGCTGTATCCGAATGTGTCTTGAAGTGTGAATTTAGCGTCAGCCGGTACATCACCATTGGCTAACGGGGTTGTTGAATAGTATTGTGCTGTAACGCGAGGTCCATCGACAGTGTAGATATAGTAACCAGTCTTGCTCAACTGCTCCGCAATGGGTGTTTCCCTACTGGAAAAAGGAGCACCAGGCGTGTAGTATTTGTAACTGTCTGATGCAGAAATAACCTGATGAACACTTGATTTACCATCAGGGCTGGTTACGATTGAGCGTTCGTGAATGTGATCGTGACCGGAAATATCATAGCGAACGCCATTATTCTGGAGAGCAGCCAGAAATGCGTTCTGCTGAGTGGGGTTGGCATCATTGCTTGAGCCAAACGCGTTGTCTTTGTGGTTCTGACCAAGCAGGTTCTTGTGTTGGAAGACAAATGCCTGGTTGTGGTCACTGGCAGAAAGCTGAGTATTCATCCAGCTGGTTGCAGAGTTCATCGCACCGGTGGAATCAGCAGTGAGGATGTCAAGCAGGACAATTTTTGTGTTGTTGTGCGTGACTGAGTAGCTGATCCCGTCTGTAGCTACTGCAACTGTGGCACTGGCACTGGTTGTCGGCAGGTAATTGCTCTGGAAGAATGACTTCCCTGCGGAGTTGTCTTCGTGGTTACCGCGTAATCCGTAGAATGCGATACCTGCAGAGTTCAGGGCGCTGTTCGCGTCGAGTCGGGTCTGCAATCCGGCGGTGCTGCCATTATCGGTCAAGTCACCCACCTGGACAACAAAGTTCACGCCTGCCTTAACAAACTGCTTGTTCACAGCTTTTGCCTGGTTGACAGCGACTGAGTTAATGTTGTTACCGGTCGGGTCGCTGCCTGACCATTGAGTATCAGCCATAACTCCGAAGCTCCAGGGCTTAGCGGATGCTGGTGCACCTGCGATCAACACCGCAAGTCCCAAGCCAACTGCCAAAGCAGATACTCGGGTAGAAACAGATATCCTTTTCATCTCATTTTCCCCTTCTTATGTGTTAGCACTAGTGTCCGTCCAATAGTCATCAGCTTCCGGAAAACCGATACACAATTGGTCGAACAACTAGATTCTACCGGGGGGAGATTACACCTGACTGAATGAATTGCTAGGGGGATATTAATAATGATAGTTGCATGCTTTAGTTGCTAATGTTTAAGTATTAGCCTGGATACTATGTGCATATCATAGAAATGCCCGGCTCTTTATCTTCAAAGCCGGGCATACATGAAATACAAACAGAAACTATAAAGATAATCCTGGAAGTAGATTTATTTTCGCAGTCCTCTCAGCTTCCCTAATCCAATCATTAACATAGGCAGTCCAAAACCAAGAAGAGTTGTAGGTTCAGGAACAGCTGAAGTCGTTCGCACTACATCAACTTGCCATTGACCTGCAATGAAACTGTGGTTATCTCCTGGGTAGTATCCTCCAGTCATTGCAGTCTGCCCTGAGTTATTCTGAAGCAGAGCTCCAGGTTCAACTGTATAACTGAATATGTTGGCGTCAACTACGGTTGGGGGATCCCCTGGCAGGGATGCATCAATCTGTCCAGGCCAACCGTAGAGGAAATCATGCTTGAGATTTGGATCCCACGGCAGGCTTGTCCACATTCCGTTTATATATATCGTCCGATCACCTGCATTTGTATATTCATGTTGAAACACAAACACATCGCCTGTTCCGCCGGTTCGTATCGGATCGAGAAGTGTATTGGTAAACCCAGTATAGTCAGACACTATCTCAAGAGTAAATGACATACGAGCAAGCTCTGTCATATCATCCGGAAGCAATCCCCCCTTAAGAACATAGTCACCGGTATATATTGCTGCTGAGGTTGTCGCCAAATCGGTATGAGCTGAGAAAATATCCCCATTAAACCAATCACCGCTAGCCAGTGTGGTACCAAATTTGTAACCTGTATTTCCCCATCCAGCCAACGTGTCGAAAGTAATTCCGGAACTTGATAAATCTAATGGTGCCCCAGAGCTGTCTTGCATTTCCCAGCCATTTATATACAGGGGGTCTGCTCCATTATTGTAAAATCCTCCCCAAAAATCTAACGAGTCACCCGGAGTTCCGCTGTGAATGTTATTCGCACTAATATAGAGCGCAGGATCAGCAACCTGAGCATATGCTCCGGATGCTATAAACACCCCAATCGCTATCACCATTAAAAGCACAGAACGTCTCATAATTCCAATGTCCATTATTGACAATCATCTCTCTTTCTCGCTGTTTAGCACACATTGTTTAGTTTTTACGTCAGTTCTGCCATTACACCACATTCCACCATTGTGTGGCATCAGCTCAAGTATGTCTGTTGTGCTTTTACACACACACTGATAGCCTGGCTCATGCCTTTACTATCCTGATCATTTGGCCTATACATCATAATGCCAAAAGCAGCATTACATGATAAACCAGTAATAATACGAGGTATATTACAATAAATTAAAGCAGCAAGATTTATGCCAAACGGTATGTTTTTTTGCAAAACAAGTAAACTATTTATGATATATATACATAATATCAAAATACAGTATACTCGTATTGATCTATATGTTCATTCAAATGCCTGGCTTCAAGTCAGAAAGACTTTCAGCAATCTCCCTGGTTCCCGAATCTGCATCATACCTGCACTCCTCGATCATCCAGTCAGGAATCTCAGCTAAAGATTGTATAATCTCAAGGCATGTGTGACGGCACAGCGCACATGGGACTTTTTCGAAGACCAGCAACAGTGGCTCAATACCCTCAGGCACCGGATTTTCCTGATATGTATGGTTAGTATCGCCGCACAAGCGATGCAGATTATCCAGGTCATTTTCAACTTCCAAAAGATGTATAATGATCTGGTCGTCCCCGGTCTCATAGTTGCTTCTCAGTAATCCAACAGCCTGGTCCGACAGTTCTGGGACTTCGATAATACGCATAAACAATGCACGGACATCCGGATGGTGGATTATTTCAAGGTCAGTAAGTGCCCGCCATACGACTCCTTCATCAGGATAATCAACAAGTTTGATCAGTTTGTTCGGATCAAGTGGAAACGGACGTTTCACAAACAACAGCAAATATACTGTAAGTTGTTTTAGGTCTGTAATGCTCTCCAGTTCCTGCGCAGCTCTTTCGAACTCAGAATCCGATGCTAAACGAGACCAGCTGGGAACCAGTCGATTGAACTCCGGTCTTTTCTTTAGTTCCTCCCAGGTAGTCTCTGATGAGATTATATCACTGAGAGACTTATGGTTTTCCCGCATTTCATTACGCCTGCGAACAATCTCCTCCGCTGTCCATTCAATGGAGTATTCGTCAATACCGGCAAGCATCCTGGCAACAGCAGGCTTATTTTGAACGGCTTCGATAAGAGCAAGACGGACTTCCTCTATGCTTGTAACCTCCTCAGCCTGTCGGATGAGGTAATCATCCTGATATGCCCCTATCAGGTCCGGATTGGATTCGATATATTCCAAACAGTGAATCAGTCCTGAAATACCATCCAGTTCGATAATCTGGCTCACACCTGCCAAATCCCGTGGAAGTGCATCAGTGTTTCTCCGATGCAGTTTATCATAAATGGCACTCCTTGCCTGTTCGCATCCTTCACGCGCAAACAAGACAGCAAAATCCAGAAGCTGCTCAGAATCATCGTAATCCTGCTCATCCGGAATAGCACGAATGATGGATTCTCGATAATAATCCAGTTCGTTTGATACTTTCAACAACGGGTAAAGATAATCCGTGCGGCTGCCTTCGCACTGTTTGTCATATGCATAATTGTGCAGACAAGCATCTAATATCACATCCCGATATTGTGCAGTATCCTGATTAATAAGAAACAGAATAGCCCTGCCCATACCGGAATGGAGCATTCGTTGGAGTTCTAGAGAGTTTTCGGGTTTGAGCTTAATCATATGCTATAGTATAGAATCTCATTCCAATAATTGCCAGATTTCTAATGCTGGTGCAAAATACTGTCATCCTGAACGAAGTGAAGGATCTGCTTTTCTGCATTAACATCAGGAACTACCTGACAACATCTCAGCAATCTCCCGTGTCCCCGAATCAGAATCATACCTGCATTCCTCGATCATCCAGTCAGGCAGTTCGCCAAGGGTCTGTATAGTCTTGATGCACTTGTTTCGACAGACTGAGCATGGGTCTAGTTCATAGACCAGAAGCAGTGGATCCATGCCCTCCGGGGTGGGATTGGCGCTGTAAGTGTTCATGACATCGATACACAGTTTGTGTAAATTCTCCTGATCGGATTCAGTCTCCAGAAGATGCATGATAACCTTGTCGTCTCCGGTTTCATAGTTGCTCTGTATAAGTTCTACTGCCCGATATGACAGCTCAGGATGCTTAACAATACGTGCAAACAGCGCGCGGACATCCGGGTGGTGGACATTCCTAAGAGCAGTGAGTGCACGGCATGCAACTTTTTCATCCAGATGGTCGACAAGTTGAATTAGTTTATCCGGATCCATGGGAAATGGACGCTTTTCGAACAGCAGTAGGAAAGAAGCCAGCAATTTCGGGTCTGCATCAATATCCAAATCATATGCAGCTTTCTCGAACTCAGAATCACATGCAAGACGTCGCCAGGGAAATACCAGGCTACGAAACTCAGAGCTACTTTTAACTTCTTCCCAGGTGGTCTCCTCTGTGATGATTTCATCGGTATCAAAAAGGCACTGCCGACGCTCTTCACGCTTGTCGAGTATCTCATCCTCTGACCATTCCGGAGAGTAGTGCTTTATACCAGCAAGTGTCCGGGCAACAGAGGGGTTCTCGCGAGCAGCCTCTATGAGGGCAAGTCGGACTTCATCCACGCTTGTAATGCCCTCTGCAGCTTCCAACATGCAATCATACTCATATGGTTCCAGAACACCTGGATCAGAACTTAAAAGCTCAAGGCAAGAGATCAGTCCGGAAATGCCGTCGAGTTCTATCGCCTGGTCATATCCGCATCGCAGTTCACCGGTACTGCTGCGGAGCCTGTCATATATAGCAGTCCTGGCTTGCTGATATCCATCCCGCGCAAACAGCACCGCGAAATCCAGAAGCTGCTGTGTATCATACTTGTTTTCCGATTCCGGCAGAGCACCGAGAATGGCATCCCGATAATATTCCAACTCCCCTGATGCTTTCAACAGCGGATACAGATACACGGCATTGTCCTCACACGGACTCTCATAGGAATAGTCGTGCAGACACTCATCCAGTATCACATCACGATACTGCGAAGTAACCTGATTCATAAGAAACAGAATAGCCCTGCCCATACCAGCGTGGAGCAATTGTTGGAGTTCTTGGGGGTTTTCGGGGTTGAGTTTAATCATATGCTAGTATAGAATCTCACTCCAATAATTGCCAAATCTTGAACAGCAGCCTAACACTGTGGGAATATGTCATTCTGAACGCAGTGAAGGGGCAGTCCCATTTTTGTGACTAGACCATGTCATTCCCGACCTGATCGGGAATCCAGAAACACGCGTATTACCAAACACATTGTTTTCTGGTTTCCCAGTCAAGCTGGGAATGACAAACCGCGCATAAGTTTTGTTTACCATAATCTTGGGATCCAACCGCAGTGAATGAAGACAATATCCCCCAAAACTAATACTGATACCTAGAACCGGTTATTTCCTCTCCCCTATCCAAACATAATAAACCCATCCAGCCAATAGTTTTGGTAGCTCAATCACACCTTTCGAAACTACCAAAGGTTCGTTCGTGTTAACCAGAACTGCTTTGGATGTCTCAGGCAGTCCCAAAGCTTTCCAGTCTATACGCACGCCTGATTTGATCGGTTTCTCTGTGCAATTGGAGACCATCAGCAGGGCATTTTTGCCTTTGTGGACGTATCCGCTGGCCAGCAGGTTCTTGTCGATTGGCTTGAATGGGCATTGATCAGCCTCATAGTATGGGAGCCACTTGGCAGAGGCAGTGTTGAATGCATCAGATAGGCCCCATATTTTGATGGCTCTCACCCAGTACATTGAGAACATAGCTGCTGGAGTAGTGCCGTGGACTGCGGACACTGCCATTGCATACTCCAATGGCACCGGCTGGTTATCCACAAACAGGGGAGCTGAATTGATACCGAACTGCCTGCCCATATAATCGACACGCACTGCTTCCGGGGTTGCCCGGGGCTTCCAGTTTTTGGCATTGCCCAGGTTCTCTCCACCTGTTGCTCCATCCGCAAAGGAATGGGTTGGAAGATCAAAACCGGCTGTTGAGTGGATGAAGATCAGCCCGTCTTTCCTGTAGTGCTTGACCATGCGGTACATATCTTTCATATACTGCCGCATATCAAAAATCCGCAGAACCGGGACGTCTTTCCCTGTAACCGGGTCTACTGCCGGAGCGTGCCCGTGCATCGGGTTTGAACACATGTCCGGGTAGCATCCTGCCATATCCTGATAAACTCCACCAGCTCCAAGCTTCATCGCCTGGTCCATGAAGTATAAACTCCGGCGTCCTCCGATACTTCCCGGACACACAAAGTAAGCAGACTCCCCCTTCTCCAGCCACATGGAAGCAGGTTCGATATCAGGACCGGTGCTGGAGGTGTCCCATTTGAAGTCCTCAAAGTCCGGTTCAACGCTGTTTATACAGTTGGCGCCATATGGGAGAGATCGGATACCCTTCTTGTTCCCGATTGCAATATACTTCGCAAACGTCTCAGGATCGCGCACACCTCCACTGCCCAGGATATCGACACTCCAGTCGAAAAATATCGTAGCCCTGTTGCGTGCAGGTTTTGGAGCCCCTGCCCCTACATAGACAGGGTTGTCAGGCAGTGCAGTCATCCAATGGTTGGCCTTGTCATACTTCCAGCAGCCTTTGAGATATGCGGGAGCTGATGATCTGGCAAAGACAGGAGTTCCATAGTTTAGCGGTGTCGGATCGTGCTGCATAAGTTCCAGATTCCTGACAGTCGGGTCCACAGTCCATTTCACACCCGGCTTAAACTCCTCCGGATTCCGGGGTTTGTCCGATACTCTCCAGCCTTTGATGGTAATATAGCCGCCGCCTCCGATAAAATCCCCTCTCAATGCCGGAACCGGATACGGATCCTTTACCGAAATAACCTGCTTACCATCCAGATACACATCCAGCTTATCCGATATATTGAAAGCCAGCCTGCACCACTCCCCCTGCTTCAGGTCAACCGGTGTTTCAGCAATAGTATTCTTCCCTGCGTTCGGGAATTGATGGGTTATGCGGATCGATTTTGTCTCAGCTGACCAGATCAGGTCCATATAGTTCCCACCCCAGTCTGCACGGCCCATCAGGAATATTTCATTCTGGTAAGGTTTGGGATCAACAGGATCCCAGTCCACGCGGAAATCGAGTTCAGAGCAGCCGGGGCCTTTGCGATCATCCACGCCCATAGGAATCTGCACGTAAGCCCCGGACTTCGTAAAATCACTCTTGTCAGCTGGTTCGATATCGAACTCTTCAATCTGGGGAGGGGTAGGCAGACTCATCGCCCTGGGACCAGTAAGATCATCATCGTACATCCTCTTCTTAACCGGACTGGGCATCAGTCCGAAGGTGAAACTAACCGGAGCAGATATCTTCCTGCCGGCGTCAGCTAAATGCAAAATCAGGTCAGTCGATTTCCCTGACCTGACGATCTGCCCGGTTTTCATGACGTTCTTCGGAGTCCAGTCTGCATTGTGTTCAGCAAACCACTGAATGCCTCTGGAAGTATCCCCTATCCACACCAGCGGAGAGAATGCAAAAGATAACCCTCCAGCCGGAATATCTCCCATCTGGTTCCAGTCCCGTTCATCCTTATAAACAGATGTCAGGTAGCCATAGCGTGTATATGACTTACCGACTTTCGGACTAACCGGCACAACAAACCGCAAGTTCGAAACTATAACAGGTTTAGATAAGGGGGCCAGCGTCCAGTCCATCCGGAGCATTCCGTCAAACTCAATAGTGGACTTAACACTTAGTTTCAAAGCACCTGATGATGCTTCACAAGCATACATCGCTTTCTCATCATTTCTCGAAACCAACCGCCACGATTTAACAACCCACATTACAGGTTTGCCGTTAACCAGGCCTTCTAGCCGGACTGGAGAAGCCAGAACGTTCTGACCAAGCGATGTCACCTGATCCAAAAACGGTGTCTTGCCAAAGCTGAACACCCTGCCCCAGACCTGCGCCTGTGACTTAACAGCTTTAACTGGTGTCCAGGGAGCCGGAGCCAGGGGAGTTGTCGGGGGCCGGTAACTCATCCATGCCGGCATTTTCTCCGGAATCTTAACAGGAGTCCTGCCAATTTCTTTGCCCGAAACGCTATCCTCAACGGCGATATCCACAATCCCAGGTTCCCAACCTTTGTAGCTGATAAACAGATAGTTGAGGCCTTTCATGTGCGAAAGGTCCATCTTACCGGTCCACAGCGTCTTGTCGCCGCGCAGAGCTTTTATGGTTATAGGAGTCCGTTTGTCTGCCGGGATCGTCCTGGTATCGCACTGCACATAAATAGAATCCTTAGCAGGAGCCAGGACAGCTATCACCGGAATGGTCATTGTCGCTGAAAACTTAATGGTGTAGTAAAGATCAGGCCCGGTAACTTCGAAAGAGTATGCAGACCCACCCCTGACATTGATCTTCTCACTTGCATTGCCCAGCAGTAAATAGGACTGCTTCGACCCATTCCCTAGATTAGTCAGATACCCATAGACTACCCCGGCAAAATCTCCACTCACCTGCAGCAGTCTACCTTCGTCCTTAAGCTCCAGCACTCGAATCCGCTGGGGGGAACCATTCCAGACCGCCACGCTCTCCGGCAGAGCGATCAAACTCATCTGAGTCACCGGCTGCCACAGAGCCTGAGGGTTGGACTTAGGCATATCCATCCCAACCTGCAGATGGATCTCATCTCCATTGGCCGGAACCCCCACCCCAAGCTTCTCCAGGGGCATCCTGATCTCAACTATAAATCCGTGCTTCCCATTTTCATCTATAACAGAAGCCGCAGTCTCCCAGGGACCAGTGTATGACTGATCGCTTCCCTTGGCGTCCAGCATTGCGTTGACCGAATTCACGATGATCTGATAAGTAACCGCTTTCCACCCTACAAAAAACTCTACAGCATCATCGAACCAGACTTCACCATCGTGCTTAGTAGCTTTAGCAACAGGAGCCTTGGGCAGGCTGTCCGTATAAAATGCCAGATAAAGATCCGACCCTACATGCCCGATATAGAAAACCCCGCTGGGAGTAACCGCCTTATCCCCAGCCATAGACATCTGCACCGGGCTGCAGGAAGCCTGATCCCACTCACCGGGAGAAATCTTTCCATCCAACACCGGAGCGCTGGTCATAGGTGCAACAGTAGTTTTCTGTGCAGCGCAAAGTACTATCGGAAGCAGAATCAAACAAATCAGTGCAAATAAAACACGATGGAACATATCCTGTAATCTCCTGGGAACTGGTGGATTAATGGTGGTCTATTAGTCAAAGGAACGCGGGAATCCTTCAAATGGATTTGGGTGAGATACAAACCTGCCGGACTAACTTTCAGCAACCTGGTAGATATTTATTTAGTTCCTCCACCAGCTCAGACACAGTAGTAGATGGGTTATCTCTTTCCGGATTACGCGGCACATACTGTGCAAGCAACCTTTTGGCATTCCGGATTGCATCTGACTGTCTGGGCAAAATATCCTCATACATTGTTTTGCTATTCTTTTGATACTTTTTGCCAAGGCAGGAGGACAGCATATTTATGTACTGGCTGCGTGATAGAGCTGTATCTATATAATTGAAATGGAGTAAATACCAGAGTTCAAATGCTTCATTTGAATAAGCCACATATATGCATGCATTTCGTGCCATATGAATAGCCTCATTAAATCTACAGGCAGATAGCGTATCAGGATCCTCTCTATCCATAACAACCCATACACTATCATATGGGTCATTTGCTCTATCTCGAATACTTATAGCCTTTTCTACCAGGCTGACAGATTCGCAAGCGCCTGGAACGATATCTATGCGTACAATGTCAGGACGCGTTGTTATTGGAAAGCTCTTGAAATAAAAAGGTTCAGTCTTCTTCCCCTCGCACACAATGAGAAACCTTTTTCTTACCGTTCTGAAACCGACAAGTCTATTTCGGTAACCGCGACCTCCTCTCTTGTTGTTTCCAATAGGGTTACTCTTCCTATCCATGTCTGACGCAAACGACCTCATCGAGTTCACCTAGAAAAGGGATCGCGCCATATCGTCCTGATTTATACCCCTTATCATAAGAACTATCATTACGCACGGTATCACTCTTAAATTCAGCAAGTGAATACAGATGGCTTGCTTCGTAGTGATCCTTTTCAGTAAACCAGTATTGATCCCTACGAAGCAACGCGGCATCTAGGAGACTTGTGTCATGTGTAATAAAAATCAGTTGAGCTCCAGACGAATTGGTGTCCCTTGAATTGAAAAGCTTTATAATGGCTCGTGTCAACAAAGGATGCAACCTAGCATCTATTTCATCTACCACAAGCACCTTGCCTGAACGTAACGAATCAAGTATTGGTGCAGCAAGAGCTACTAATTTCTGGGTACCATTCGATTCATTCCTAATAAGGTCAAACTCTTCACTGCCAGCAGGATGGTTAGCATTACCAAATTTTCTATGTACTGTTTTTATATCTAACTGTGTACCTCCCAGCACCATTTCCCGAAATTGTGTTGGAATGCCAACGGGAATATTATCTGATGTGATCACTTGTTCTTCAATCTGGAAGTCACGGATACCCAAATCAAGTGCACCTACGAACCTTACCACATTTTGTTTCAAGTGTTCATCCTGTAACCAGCCAACCGTATATTGGAGTAGTGGAGTGTCGTCCATCGCAGCGGTAATAACATTCAAATCTAGAAATGCCTTGATGACTTTTTTAGCAACCTCACCATTAAACTGGTTCACAACAGATAGAAATAGTGCATTAGGCCTGGTCATATGCTCCAGTCCTTTGCCTTCTCTGAATCTATTGGGTTCAGAATTCACTTCAATATCATCTTCTTTGCGGGTAAATAGTTTAGCTTCTCGGCTGCTTGGCACAAAATATAGCCATTCCTCCACAACTCTCTCTGTGGTAGCTTTGAATCCATATCGATATATTTTGTGATCTTCAAGTCTGAAGACCACCTCAAATTCAGACGGTTGATCTATCGTAGTATCGCAAAGTCTGAATGATTCGACAGGAATAGGCTGCTCAGTTTGCATACCCATCGTCGAATTCATAACATACACTTTCATAAAAGCCATGGCAGCTGCCAGATTGCTTTTGCCACTGGCGTTTGGCCCATAAATACCAGCGCTTTTGAGCAGGCTAAGTTTAGAATCGATCTCCACAACACAGTCCTCGTCAAGCTGGCTATCGCGCGCTTTCAGCTTGGCTGCAACCATGCTCAGGGTCACAGTATCCTTGAATGACCGAAAGTTAGCAACGCTGAATTCGATTAACATTGACATATCCGCCTATTGTTTTACTGCTATTTGTGATTATACCGTAAATATTGGCATTTTACCCGCTTTCCTGCAGATTGTCAACCAATTTTTAATGAAGACTAATCATATCCATTCAACTTTCCAGGACATATAAATCTGTTACATCGCAATAGATCCATTCACTCACCTGATCCGAGAATGGTATAATAATGCTTGCTCAGTAAAAAGATGTTCGTTCGTACGCCAGGGGGATATTGTTTTGGATAGATTTATCGATACACTCGACATCAGCTTTGCGCAAGGTAAATGGGATTCCGATATGTTTCTCAGGGCTCGAAATCCTTACACCGATGTATATGGAGACTGGGTCCAGGAGGCTGATTACATCGCAAACAAAATCCCCGATGGATGCACTTCTGCAGATGGACTGGGACCCAGGGGTGATGAATTCTATGTCAGTCTCATAACTAAAGACAAAGTGAAACCAGCTGTAAAAATCTCCGGACGTATGAGCTTCTATCCTCAAATGGCGCCGGTGTTATCTTTCTGCAACCAGTTCAGACTGCGTACGGATGGCGATTATGCATTCGACAAGCAGATTGAAGTTGTAATCTATAACGAAGGCATCAATGTCTGGAGGCACTTTGGTCCTTTGGTCGAACCCAACTATGTCCGCATCTGCTACGCAAACTTCGAGATGTTTCCCGATACGATATACAATCTGGAAGTTGAGATTAACGATGCCGAAATGAAGATCTCCGTTGCCGATACAATCATAGGCTGTTATGTCCCGGAGCTCACGGAACCTTTCCATACGGGGATCCTGGCCAGTGAAGGCCTGAATCGGTTCTACGATCTGACTGTCAGGCCTTTGTAAGGCAACTTTTATCCGCAGAGGAGTATTCGTAAAAGAAAGTCATTTGATTCAAATTTCGAATACTCCGTACTCACTCAGATTATCTGACATCCCGCCGAAAACCGGACTCCACAATTGCACCTGCCTACTAATCTACACTTCCTTTTTGACGATCTGCAACTTTGGTAACAAAGCGAAGCTCAATAACACAGTAATATTCTGCTGCATATATGGAAAGAGGAAGTAGGGAAAGATATGTTTACAAGCACAGTTTTGTGTGACGGAAATAATGGAGGTGTAATGACAGCTGCAGTCTACAAATCAAAAATTGGCAAACGTTTATTCCTTGGGATTACGATACTGTTAGTAACCATAAGCCTTGCCATCACAATAAAGTTATATTCCGATTCAGCCAATGCATTGCATCAGCAGGTAAGAGCACGTCTGATGCACGTAGCTTCAGTTATGGCTTCACAGATTCCTGTAGACGCACTAAAATCCATTAAAAGCAAAACTGATGAATTGTCACCCGGATACAGCACGCTAAAAACGCAACTCGGGAAAATGAATGACGCCAATAAGTCTGTGACTTATGTTTACGTTATGAAGCATACAACAGACCCGAAAACCCTTCAATTTGTGCTTGATAATTCCTTGGATAAAAAGGAAATGTCTCATGTAGGAGACAAATACGATACCACACATTGTCTCCAGATACTCAAAGCTTTCTCTCAACCTTCAGCAGACTATGAAGCCACTAAAGACCAATGGGGTGAATTCATATCCGCATATGCACCTATCAGAGACGGTCTAGGGAAAGTTAAAGCTATTCTTGGCGTTGATATGAGTATAGCCAATCTCAGGGCAGAACAACATAAATTATTTTTATCGATATTCAAAACAGCTGTATGGGTAGTTTTAGCAGCATTTATTGTAAGTGTTCTGGTAACGATTGTAGTCTTGCAGAGACTTGGAGAGTTCATTGACGCCGCTAAGCAGGTTGGTTCCGGCAATTTGGACTACAGGATCAAGGCCAATTGGAATGATGAGATTGGTGAGTTCGCCAACACATTCAATTACATGGTCACATCCGTTCAAGACGCTCGTGAGAGAATTGTAGAAAGCAGCTCGCGGGACTCTCTGACCGGCTTATATAATCACATGTATTTCCATACCAAACTGGATGAAGAGTTGGATAGAGCTAAACGATATGGCCGTGACCTGAGCGTTGTCATGATCGACCTGGACAGGTTTAAATCCGTCAATGACACATATGGGCACATGGTTGGAGACAGCGCAGTGGCCCAACTTGCCAGTGTCCTGGTGGAACAGTTACGGACTACGGATATTGCCATCCGGTATGGAGGGGACGAGTTTGCAGTAATCCTCCCCGAATCCGACTCTGAGAGTGCAGTAGCCACAGCCCGGCGTATACGTGAATATGTAGAGAAACACGAATTCCTGGCAGTACCTTTCTGCGATCTTATCAAACCCGGTATCAAAGACACCGCACCCAGGATACGTCTGACCACGACTGCAGGTGTAGCTACATTTCCGAAAGACCACGAAACCAAGGATGGTCTTGCAATGGCTGCTGATATTGCACTCTGCCGTGCCAAGCATATCAGACGCAACAGCGTGTACTGTTATGAAGCTCCGGAATCTGGTGAGTTATTTGATCCCCAGAAACTGTTTGATGCACTCCATAACACAGGCAATTCTGCTGTTGCTGCTTTGACCGAAGAAGTCGATTCAAAAGATCGGCATGACAGTGGACATTCGGAACGTGTTGCAGAGTATGCACAGCAAATCGCTGAAGCAGTGGATATCGATATTGAATGGGTCAATGGCATGAGGATAGCTGGACTCCTGCACGACATCGGCAAAACAGGTGTCCCACAGGCAATTCTGGACAAACCAGGAAGTCTTTCAGATGAAGAACGCAGTCTCATAAACCAGCACCCGGTAATCTCTGCAGGTATCCTGAGAAGGGCTCCGCAGCTTGATCAGATACTACCAGCGGTACTGTTCCACCACGAGAGATGGGATGGCAAGGGCTATCCGGATGGGCTGAAGGGTGAACAAATACCGATCACAGCCAGAATAATGGCGATTGCAGACTCATTCGACGCAATGACCTCCGACAGACCCTATAGAAAAGCTATGTCAGTAGAGGAAGCACTTAACGAGATACTGGCAGGAGCCGGAGGTCAGTTTGATCCCGAGTTGGTAAGTAAGTTCATAGACCATTTCTCCGCTCCACAGCAAGAGGCTGCATAAGCATAAGTAGAATTGAATCCTTCCATGATTATGATCCATGGAGGGATTGAGTGTCTGAGCGCCTACTTGAAAAGACTATTCAACAGCACGTATAGACTGATCAGATGTCATAAAGAGCCAGCCTTCTGGACTTATTGATAGAGTTTTACCCAGGACAAAGGTTTTCATCGGTATCTTCCATTTGATTTTACCCGTCCGAATATCTACTGCCCAGAGGCTGTCCATTGTTTGCGTAAAAATGCACCCATCACTGTCCACCAGCAAACCACAGTCGAAACAGAATTCAAGTGATTTAACCTTTCTGGATTTACCTGTTTGCAAGTTATACTCATTTAGGAAATTCATACCGCTGGATGGATTTGTTACAGCCTTATACACTGAATTACCTGCAAAAGCTACATCCTGAGAATGAAACTCATTATGTTTTTTTACAGACCATTGGATTTTGCCCGTCTCAGCATCCCAGCGTGAAAAGCGAGTACTACATTGTTCAGTAGTATACAGGAATCCATTTTTATAAACCAGACCTCCAGCAACAGGAAACTCACGAATAAGTTTTCCGGTATTGTGTTGAATCGCCTGTATGCCTTTTTCGCTTGCTACATATACTGCTTTATCAGATACAGCCTGCAAATAGCACCCCACCATGTCCCAAATCTTCTTACCGGTGGTCGCATTTACTGCACAACAACCACTAGCAGTATTTGTAAAGACGATAGATTTCCAGCAAATCGGATAACTAATGGCACCATGTGTGTTTTTTGGATGCAGATCGCACCGCCATATCATCCCACCGTCTTTACCCCTGTAGGCATAAAGTATTCCATTTAGCGAAACAACATATACATTACCAGACGCATCCACAGCAGGTGTAAAAAGATCCCAGGTTATAAGTCTCCCGTATTTTGCAGTTGGTATTTTCTTCCGCCATCTCGTAGCCCCATAAAGTGTATAAATCGATGTCAAAAAATATTCAGGCGTTTCTCCACCCGTCCCACTGCAATAATAGCCGTTTCCCTTGCCGTCAAACACCACAATAGATATCTGATTTTCAGCCACTGGCACAGTCCAACCGACACGCCCCTTAATATGATGAATAGACGTAATTCCTGCATTGCCGGAATTTCCACCATGGCACGACCACACCCTGTGCCATGGAACCTGCTTTCCAGCATATACAGTACTGCTAAGAAATACTATAAATGCAATGAAGGAACTAACAAATCCAATCCTAGATCTTATCAGCATGGCAAATGACACCTATACACTTTTCAAAATCATACTATTCAATCAATACGACACATTTTTACACATTAATTGCATTGCTAGCCTCATTATGCCATGTATTATATAGCAAGTCAACACAACAATGGATCTATTTGAGAACATAGCGTTATATCCAGATTCCAGCCAACACAGCCAGAAAGGCAAAAACAAACAAGTGCGTAAATAATCATCCAATTCAGGAGGTAAATAAGTAATTTTCATCGTATTCTATGTAAATGATTTAGCTGCAGTTGCCGAAGGACAATTAGATAAACAGGATCAGTAATTCAGTCTATCCACTACCGTCATTGAGTAAGCCAATTGCACCTGCTAACAAAACAACTAACCTAAGTGTGAGTTTTGGAATGGAATGAATCTTAAAAACTGCATGATACTTTTAATTCTGATCCTGATCCTGATTTCACCAGCTCAGTCTCAGCCTGATATCAGGATCGAATCCGAGTCTATTCCTTGTATGAACATTCTGGATGTCCCTGATGCATCCGGAGGTAAAGTAGCTCGTTTAGGTGCGGATATGGGAAGCTGGGCCTGGACTACAGTCGATCTCGGGAATGACCTGCCGGCCGGGTCATACAGGGTCACTTTCAGATTGTATGGGGCAAAAGAGACTGCAGCAAGAACACTTTTCTATTGGCAAAAAGGAACAGATCATTTGCCGCCATATGGTCTGCAACTTCCCAGCTACACAGACAATGAATTCCACGATTTCCAATTGACTTTGAATGCTGACACACCATTTCGTAATCTGATCCTGAAACACGGAAACGAAGCTGGCACCGCTGGAATTGCTATAGACTGGTTGAAAATCGAACCCATACCCTATACCCCACCCTACCGGGTCACTGCATACAAGCGTGCACTCGCATTTCCGTATCCAGCAGGCATTGATACTGCAGTTATGATTGCCGAAGTAGAGGCATTCGATAACGCTGCCAGAACTGGTAGAGACACCAGCAAGTATATTGCCAGAATTGAGCGCTGGCTGGAGCTGACTGCCGACCTTGTTGATTACGATCAACAGATTCGATACATCCAAAACGCCACATCGGTTCCGGAATTGAAACTTGGAAGCTTGCAGCCCAATACAGGCAAGTTAGCCCAGCAAGTTACATACATCAAAAGTATCCTGAGTGCTGGAGAAGTGGACCTTGCAACGAAAGAACTGAGTAACCTTAGTTCTTCTATCGACGTACTTGTTCAGTCAGCAAACAAACGTGCTGGAGGACAGATACTTCCTGATTATCAGGCGGATCCGTTTACCTGGCTTCGGGCTCCCATACTACAGGGATTTGTCACAGATGGCACCGGAACGAATATATCAGCCGATAAATCCGGTGGACCATTCGCATCTGAACCTACTCCATTCAAGGTCGCCTGGCTGGGCGGTCCAACGCTCAATTTGGCTAGTCCTGCCATGCATTTCTCGGTAGACCATTCCTGGACAGGGGCAGTGTGGAAAAGCAAAGACTTCTCCATGGCAGTTTCCGATTTCTCACCTGCAATTCGACTAAATGGCCTTGAAAGTTTTTCAATACCAGAAACTAAAGTTATCCAAAAAATCGGAAGACCTGATACTCTGAATATCCAGGGAAAATCATGGCAGTTACTTATTACTGCAAGCTCCGGAAAGTTGAGTGCATCTGTTAATAATGACTCAGCACAAGTCTCACTCCCAAGGGGTGCCACGGTATGGATGCTTCCAATCAGGAATTTATCTGATGCAGAAACCTGGCGCAAGACTCTCCCGGCAATACCAACTGATGCAATTCAAATAAGGCGGGGAAACACGATCACACAGTACTTCATCGGAGGCAAGAAACTCATGTCGCCAATTCCTCCGATGCTCCAGCTTGCACTTACATCCAAATCCACAAGTGCTCCGAAGGCATTGTGGAAGTCGAAAATTACAGTTGTTGAAGGAAAATGGGGTAAAGCACTCCGGAATGGCGAGTTTGATTTCCAGTTTCCGTTCTCTTGCATCCATAGCAAAACACTCTCATATAGATTACCTAAATACCCGGATAGTCCTTTAACCGGACGTAGGGGCATAAACATCTGGTCCAATATGACAATGCCGGAAGACATCGCCATCCTCGCAAAAGATGGCGTCAATTATATTCGTATCGTAGTCATAGACCCACCCAAAGAGGGTTTTGAGGCTTGGTTTGCACCACTCAAGCCAATACTAGTGAATTGCCGCAGGTATGGTATTAAAGCTTCTATCGATGCCCATTTTATTGGTCCTGGTGATGTAGAACTACTAAAAGGGGTTCCTGATCAAAAACTCAGCTTCCCGGATTTCTGGCAGAAGGTTGCGCTGGCATGCAAAGACTACCGGGATGTAGTTACACTGCTGGATTTGCGAAACGAGCCAGGTGAACAGAGCCGTGAGGAGAACAACAAATGGTTCGATCTTGCCGGGAAAGCTATCGCAGCCATACGCAAAGTCGATCCGCAAATGCCGGTCCTGGTTGAAGCTGGTCGTGGGGCTAATCCCAGCGGTTTCCCACTTTTACGCAAGATGCATGATAGCAAGGTAATTTACGGTGTCCATATTTATTACCCTCATGGGTTCACTCATCAGTCGATGTTGAATAAAGCTGAATCACCTGAGGATGCGCCGGTCAAACCCTATCCATCGTGGATTCCTATCATTAACTGGAGGGATGAGAGCTGGGATGCTCCTGTCGAGTGGTGGGACCGTTGGACTTTGCGAGGAAGCTGCCTGCCTGTCTTCCGCTGGTGGATAAAAAATGGATATCCGCCGCTCGATGTGGGTGAATTCGGTGTGATAGGTTACGCAGAAAGCCGCTCAGGCCCTTCAATAGCCCGTTGGACCAGGGATGAAATGCTTCTGAACGAAACCCTGAATGCTTCATGGACACTCTACGGTTATCATGGTGGTTTCGGCTGGACCGACAGTTCCAAGCCCATCGCCAGACAGTTTTGGAAAAGAAACCATAACTAGAACCTATTCTGTTTACACTACATCACCGACAGCGCCCAGAGATACAAGGATGCAACAGAACCATAGGGAGAGTATCTCTTGCGGTAGCATTCAAATTGGTCCTTTGACAGGGATTTCAGTCCATACAGGTTCATCATCCCACGCCGTATTGCCAGATCTCCCCAGCTCACAACATCCGGTCTGCCCAAAGAGAATATCAACAGCATTTCGGCTGTCCAAAGTCCTACTCCGGACAGAGATGATAACTGCCGTATGATCTCTTCATCCGGCAATTCGTCAAAACCTGCGATATCTAACCCACCGGATACCACCGCATCACCTATACCATTAATATAAGTAGCTTTACGGACAGACATCCCGCATTTCTGGATATCGGTTATACTCGCATTAGCAACATTCTCTGGTATAATTTCGACCAGCATTTCGCGGAGTCTTTTGCAGACAGTATCAGCCGCTTTACTGGATATCTGCTGGCTAACAATGATCATGATGAGCGAAGAGAACGGATCAGGTACGACCCTTCGTTCAATTATCCCGATCCTTTCGATAGCAGCCCCAAGCTTCTTGTCACGACGCTTCAGATATTCAATTTCAACGCTTCCATATTCAAACACTGCCATTACTTTGAAAGACTCCTCGACTCCAATTCCAGCAACTTGTGCTTAATGTCCAACCCGCCGCGATAACCTGTGAGTTTTCCACTGCTGCCTATTACTCTGTGGCAAGGGATGAATATCGGAATCGGGTTTTTATTGTTCGCCAATCCCACTGCGCGTGCAGCCTTTGGATTGCCTGCATTAGTTGCAATATCCTTATAACTTGCCGTTTCACCATAAGGGATTTCACAAAGCAGACGCCAGACTTCCTGCATATAATCCGTGCCGACCGGTGCTAATGGCAGCGTGAAACTCTTCAACTCACCAGACAAATAAGCATTCAACTGCTTGAAGGCTTCTCTAATAATCTCAGTTTCACAGACATCAATATCATTCGGAATAACATCAGTGCCAAAATAAACATTCTTGATAAACCCGGAGTCTTCAGCTATTCCAATGCGTCCTATATCAGTCTGATAAAAGAATATGTTCATTTGCTTATCAACCTCACTTCTCCGGTTTTTAATGGGGCATCAGTCTGAACAAGACTGCCGTCAGAATTAAACGTCAATCCAGCAGGAGCAGGAGATGGATCTCCGAATGTCCTGATCAGATATTTGCCTTTCTTTGCCGGAACTGTCGCAACCCCGCTTTGTCGATGTTTTCGACCAATACCCAGCAGGTCCGGAATCAAATCCAGCACCCCTGATTCCTTATCTGCATACCAGATTGTCTGAAGTTGCAGCAGCAGCAAAACCTTCTTAGGTGATTTATTATCCCCAACTGCCAGGACTTTTCCATCAGAATCCTCAAGCAACGGGATCAACTCTCCTTTAGCAGGCAGCTCAACATTGGCAACCGCCAGACCGACTGCATGTTCAACGCTCCTCCCATCATCCAGCAAAATACCGTATTTGCCAGAGATATATGCAGGCTTGTCGATAGGTATCAGTTTACCAGTCAAAGGTTTAAACGGAGACTTGGGCTGGAAAGGTCCACCCTTAATGGACACCTTTCCCGCACCGCTGCGAAATACGTTTATACTGGCGTCAGCAAGATTGCCGCTGTACTTTTCGGTCTCAGTCGATATGAATCTATCCATACCAATAACCAACACCTGCTTCTTCGGGTCTTCCATCAACTTTCGAAGCGCCAAATTCTGCGGGTCAATGTCTGCAAAACCATTCCTCAGCCAGATTACTTTTGAACAGGTCTTCGGTGCATTGATAAACTCTCCAACACTCATAACCTCATAAGTAACCCCACGGCTCAGCAGAGATTCAGAGAGCGCTTCAATCGATGCCCAGGTATCCCAGGAGTTTACTATGATATCTGTCTCATTCACCACAACAGTGACTTCATGAGTCGCCGGCTGCAGATTCGACTGCTTCAGCCACTTATTGAAGTCCTTCGCCACGTTATAACGGCTGGTAGGGGTGCGATCATCGTTCACCAGACCATAAGGCGCAGCTACTGCCGGATTGTTCTTGTAGTCCCACCAGAGATATCCGTTAGCACCCGCATAAAAAGCCAATGGAAGTTGCTGGGACGTATAGGTCCGCATCATCTCGGGGGTCCATTTGCCAAAATCAGCATTGTCCAGATCAAAGAACATCAGGGGTTTATTGACCTCACTGAGAGCGTGTTTCATATACCAGATTGCTGCCGGGAGACCGAACTGCAGTTTATACTCAATCGGCATAGAAGGCATCGAAAGGCTCTCCGACCATGAGTCCATATCCGGTGAGAACCTGATGCCGGTAAAATCGGTCTTCACTTTTGGCTCTATTATTCGATCGGGAAATGCAATCCCGTGATGGGCTTCGGGTATCGACCATCTCCATGACCGCAGCACCGGCAGCAGCACCGGCAGCAGGCTGTCACAGGTCATCAGGTCAGGATCGACACTCTTTACAGTATCCGAGAGGAAGTTAACATTTCGTGTATACTCCTCAACCAGAAAACGCTGATAATCCTCCGAACGCCTCCACGAACTCGGATACTCCTGTTCTGCATAATAGTGGATGTCACCCTCAAATGCCGGTCGCACTGTGTCGAAGTCTACCTCCTCAGGCCGCATGGCTTCGATCTTTCCACCGAGTGACCATGAATCTTTTAACCACGAATACAAACGATATTTTCGCCTTAAATAATCGTGCCAACGGGTCATTATCCCGGACTTCATATACTCAGCCATAAATCCCGGTTTCAGTGAACCAGTCTCACTTGCCCAGGCATTCGTCGCAGGTTCACCGAAAATCACCCAGGCAAACAGTTTGTCTCGGCTCTTCAGTCGTGTGAGAAACTCCCTGGTCCATTTAGCTGACTCCTGCATAAGGATCTGACTAGCAAACCTTTGATCGCTGCGTGCATCTCCCTCGCATGCTGGAATTTTATTGAACTCAAAAGCCGCAGGCCAGTTGTTGGTCCCTAATACAATATATATCCCGCGTTTGTATGCACGCTCAATAAAATCGTCCACATTCGCGGTATATGAAGCATTCCAATGGTCATCTGAGGGTTCGAATGACGCATAATCCACAAATACCAGCAGCATATTCATATTAAGGTCTTTGCATATATCCAAATCCTTGTCTGCTGTTGTCGTTTTATACTGACCAGAAAAGTCCAGATCTGTTATCACAGCATAACAGGCACCGACAGGAATAAACGGTTTCCCATTTAATCTGAAACCGTTTTTATCGCATGTGAACCTGCCGGATGCACACGCAGCCGTAGCAAATAGCAGTAAAACACAAATCACAATCCTGGTCTTCAAGTCTAATTTCCTCCACTAAGCAGCACTCTAGTCCAATCGCATTCTAATCTGCCTTATCCGGTTTGTCAAAGATATGTACAATATAACAATCATTGAAATCAACAAAGGTTTTTTGTAGTTATTAGTCGTAATACTAACGCATGGTTTCCCCGCATATCACAGTTGCGTTCGATGCAGAAAGGATACAACAAGATGCCCAGCGAAGTGAAATACGTTACAGCCGGAAACATTCTCACCATCTCCAGATTGATTCTGCTTCCAGTAATCATCGCGGGAATTGCATTGAATATAGGCTACATGTCGGTCATTGGAATGGGACTGGCGATGCTGACAGACCTGTTGGATGGACGAGTATCCCGGTATCTGAAACAAGCCTCTGAGTTTGGCGCCAATCTGGACAGCACAGTAGATTTCATATTCCTGCACCTGTTGTTCGTAGCCTTTTATGCCACTCATATAATACACACATATCAGTTCGTGGTAATATATGTTGCCATGCTGATGACCCTGGCCGGGCAATTTATGGCAAACCTTGTATCTGATAGAGGAGAAGTCATAAAAACAGTATTCTCCAAACCTACAGGTGCGTTTGAGTATCTGTATCTATTGTTTCTGGTAGTGCGCCTGGTGATACCTAATACAACCCCGGTTATGGTTATCGATATGGTCATATTCACTGCCATTGCAGTCTTTGTAGTGCTGCATTTGTGGGAATCCGCTGTATGCTTACGGTTACTAAGCAGACCTGTGGATAACCAGGAGACTGCAAAATGAATGAGATACAACCTCGCAAGATGCGCACTAAAGACCAGTTCTGCATAAGTGCTTTCTGGTTCGCTATGAACCTTATCTGGGGGGCTCTGCTTGTCATAATCATACCCAGCCAGATGAAGGAAATGGCCCCAAACCGTCCGGCAGAGACAACCGGACTTCTGCTTGGGATGGGAGCAATACCGGCATTTGTCTTGCCTCTCCTGGCAGGCCCATTCAGCGACCGGTGTATGTCCAGACTGGGACGCCGAAGACCATATATGATCGTCGGTACCGCGATTAATTTAATAGGCCTGGCAATGGTATGGATGGGTGGACGGACGCTGCACCTCTGGCTGTATTTCGTCGGGTACCTAATCACCCAGATAGGTAATAATCTTGCCGGAGGAGCTTACAACGGGATCATACCCGATGTAGTTCCCAGAGAGCAGCGTGGCAGCGCCAGCGGATGGATGGCTGCAATGAGCCAGGCCGGGACGATTGTAGCGGTGTTGTCTGCAGGACTATTGATGAATGCAGGGCAGACCGGTCTGAGTTTCCTCATTATAGGGGTCAGCTTGGTCCTGTTTCTGATTGTGACGGTTCTTGGGACCAAAGAAAACCCGCGCACACAGCTGCCAGACAAGCTGGACCTGGTAAGTTTCATCAAGAGTCTATGGATCGACCCCAGAAAGCACCCAAATTTTGCATGGGTCTGGATAACCAGGTTCCTGGTAGTTATGGGACTTTGGAGTGTCCAGGAGTTCATGCAGTTCTACCTTACCGATATGGCTGGAGTATCCGAGGCACACAAAGAACTCTTTACAGGTTATGTGTTGATGATCGTCCTGGTCTGCGCCTCTATAACAGGGATGCTGGGCGGTACAATATCGGATAGAGTGGGACGTAAACCTGTGGTGTATGTCGCCAACACGGTCATAGCCATTGCCTGTTTTGCGTTCATCTTCTCCAGATCGCTGACTTACACCTTCATCATAGCCATTGTTTTCGGACTTGGATATGGGGCATACTACAGTGTGGACTGGGCGTTGGGATGTGATGTGCTGCCAAACAAAGATGAAGCAGGGAAAGATATGGCTGTATGGCACATAGCCTTTGTGCTGCCTCAGTCAATAGTGCTCCCTGTAGCCGGAGCTGTACTCGGAGCTTTTGGACACACAATGAAGCAGACAGCAACGGGACCAGTCGCTCATTATACCTCAAATGGATATGTTGCCCTGTTCACAATGGCTGCATTTTTCCTGTTGTTGGGGGCACTACTGCTCAGGAACGTCAAAGGGGTCAGGTAACGCACATTATCGTGATTGACTCACTTTCGCCCCTATTACCGGTCAAAAGCAGAGTCTGGTGAACAACGCGCGGTAGCTATCTCAACCACTTCAAGCTTGCTACCACGCTGTCAAATGCAGGAATACAGGTCTTAAACTCTGATTCCCTGCAGGCAAACTGGAATGCGTAGAGGGTCTTATCTTTCACAGTCAGCATCTGGACATATTTGATGGTGGTAGGTTCTTCTGCGGATTTCAGTGAAGCTACAAAAGTAAATGCTTTTCCAGGGATTCCAGCAAGTTTTCCGTTTTGTTTCGATACAAGTTTGTATCCGTTCATTTTACTGATGTTCTTCAGCCAGGCATTGACGCACTGAGAAAGACTTGCGTTTCCAATTTTCTGGGAGAGCATAAGTATATTTGCATCGCTCTCAGGGCAGGTTAGCAGGAGTCTATTCAAACCGCTTGGGTTTTCAACTTTCCACTTCTCAGGCACACTTACCTTAACGGTATTCGTGATATCTCTTGTGAATGCTGATTTAATTGCAACCGATGGCGCACCAGCCCACATACCTATGGGTAAAAATATAATAATAAGCAGCAGAGCTGCAGTTTTCAAGGCTCTCATCCAGTCAGTTCTCCAAACCCTCATTATTCACCAAACCTCGATTATTATCCTGAGCAGATATAAAGTTGGGCAGTTAAGAATAATGTGAGTGAATGCATATACTATGATACCAGTAATTACTCATTCCGTGAAAGCCGCCAAGTATACATAAATGTTCAGTGTTGTGAGAATATTCTCATAACACTGGACAGTTAAACTGGAATAGGCTCCAAGTGGTACACAATTGTCGCTTCTTTGCGGCATTGCGGCTTTGCGTGAGAAATCAAATAGATTGAGCATTTTATCCAGATATAAAAAACGGTTACTACATATTTTGTATAGCCCGTATAGATGTGAAATAATGAGACTGGTGCTATTTCAATCCGGCGATGGACTAACCAATTGATCATCAGTGCAAGCAGACGAACCGATGTACCGGCTTTCCACTCCGAGTGGTTTATGGAGAGTGTAAGGGCGGGGTTCTGCTGCATCACAAACCCATTCAATTCCAGACAAACAACAAGAGTCTCCCTGACTGCTGAGGACGTGGACGTAATCGTATTCTGGACCAAAAATCCCGAACCTATAATGAAACACCTGGATGAGCTGGATTCGATAGGATATCGGTTCTACTTCCAATTCACGGTAAACGATTATCCACTAGAGCTGGAACCGCATGTTCCCTCGCTGAATTATCGACTGGATACTTTCATAAAGCTATCAGATAGAATCGGAAGCGATAGAGTGATCTGGAGATACGACCCGATAGTAATCAGCAGATTAACCCCTGTGGAATACCACTTGGAACACTTCCACAAACTCAGCCAGTCACTGGAATGTTACACAAAACGAGTCATTATCAGCCTGGTCGATGAATACCGGCAGGCAAGTAAAAGACTCAACAGCCTTGATATCGGATATCTAGAAGCAAGCATTGATAATCCGGGTATGGAAGACCTATTATGTTCTATTTCCCAAAATGCCAGGGACACGGGGATGGAAATCTACAGCTGTGCAGAACCCTGGGACCTGTCAGCATACGGCATTCCCCCAGGCAAATGTATTGATGACACATATATACAGAGTGTATTCGGTATAAACGTCTCCCCTGAAAAAGACAAATACCAGAGGAGCGAATGTGGATGCATAAAGAGCAAAGACATAGGCACCTACAACACGTGTAAACACAACTGCCAATACTGCTACGCCACCCGGAAGAAAACGTAGGGGCAACCCTCTGCGGTCGTCCGAACCGGAAGGCCGCTGAGGGCCTCCCATACGGACCCACTTCCTGAAGCCTTAAGCTCACGCTTTCCCATTTCATAATTCATAATTCATAATTCGTAATTTCCCTTCCGTTTGACTGTTTGGGTAAACGTTTATACAATACGTATATGCTACATCCGGAGGCGGAATATGAGCTCTGAGAAACGGGTCACTATGAAAGACATCGGGGACAGGCTTGGAGTCTCCGTGTGTACTGTCAATAAGGCACTTACAGGTAAGGGTAGAGTCAGCGAAGACACACGCAAGCTGATCATTGATACTGCCCACAAAATGGGTTACCACGCCAATAAACTTGCCCAGGCTCTTACAAGGAAAGCTGTTACCATAGGTGTTGCCTACCCTGACACATGGCCAAGCTATGCCCAATCACTGCTGGCCGGACTTCGGGATGGCCTGCAGGATATATCCGACTACAATGTCACCGGTAGATTCCTGAGAATGGGCAATCAGACATTCGCTGAGGAACTCACCCGCGCCGTCGCATGGTCCGGCAAAGATGCTTTCGATACAATGATCATTGTCCCCTACTACGAACACTTTTCAGCAACCGACTGGTCCCCCCTGGCTTCGCTGGGTATACCTTTAGCTTTACTCGGAATGGATATACCGGATGCTCCCAGGCTGTTCTGCGTAAGGCAGGATTCCACACGCTGTGGAAGAATTGCAGCTGAATTACTGGTAAAACAGACCGGACCGGGAAAGATGGCAGCAATAATAGGCAGCAGAGAAGTTCCTGAGCACCGTGAAAAAGCCGATGGATTCCAGGAAGAAGCAGCCAACTTATCAACCAGGGTAGTAGGAGTATATGAGACCCTGGGAGACCCGGATATCGCCTACCCGGTAACAAGACGAATATTCACCGACCATCCGGACATCAAAGGCCTGTATGTCGCAACCGAAAACATAGAAGGTGTCTGCAGGTATTTAACTGAACACGGACTCGGCGGCACTGTTAAAGTAGTAGCTACCGGCGCTCTTGCAGAGGTCAAATCAGCCCTGGACCAGGACCTTGTCCAGTTCAGCCTGTTCCAAAACATGAACCGCCAGGGCAGGCAGGCTATACGTTTACTCTACGACTACCTCCTCGAAGACGCCACCCCTCCGGAAGAAGTATTAGTCGCCCCGGAGATAATAGTTAGAGGCAATTCGGAACTCTGGTGAGTAGTGGATAGTTGATAGTGGATAATTGATAGTGGATAGTTGATAGTTAAAAGTTGATAGTTGATAGTTGAAAGTGGAGAGTGATAATGCTGCGGGAACGAAAGAGATCAGTCTGCTATTAAATGACCTAAAGTCCGTTCGTGCTGAGTAGCGCAAAGCGCGTATCGAAGTATGAATGGACTTTAAATTCTCACAAAACTGAACTATTACGGAAACGGTTATATGCATCAGTATCAGAGCGGAGGGAGTATAAGCTTTCGTAAACCACAAGCCATCGCCCCGCAGCGTCGATGCCGATGCACCACCCCTGGTTTCACAAGTCTGCATCATCCGAATTATATTATCTCCCGGTAGTACAACCAATTTACTGGAGAACACGCATGAGATTCCTTCGATTAGTTATTCTCGCCATGTTAATAAGCTTACTACCAGCAATATCCAACGCGGGTGGTCAGAACCTGGATGATGTTCCGATCATGACCGCAAATTTGACGGTTGCCACGCCCATTATCGATGGGGTTCTCTCCGAAAGGGAATTTCAGCATGCCTCATGTGTAACCGGATTTTTTGAAGGTTCTTCATTGGCCGCCCGTCAGACCAAAACTTACATTACTTACGATAAAGATAATCTCTATCTGGCATTTTTATCACCGATTGCCAAAGATGGACTGGTTGCAGACATAACAACGAAAGATGGAAATGTATGGCTGGACGATGCCATCGAGTTATTCTTGTCACCACGCGACAACGAAGTCTACAGGTTCATTTTTAATTCTAACGCAGCGCTTTACGATTCCAAATTTGGGTCCAATGGTGAAGACACTTCCTGGGACAGCGAGATCTCAATAAAATGCAGCACAAAAAATGCAATGTGGGTCTGTGAACTCTGTATACCATTCAAAAACCTGGACTTATCTGCTCCTAAAAATGGAGATACCTGGAGGGTTAACTTCTGCCGTGACTGGAAAAAACCGATGGAATGGACAGCCTGGTCTCCATCGACATCATTCGTAAACTTCGAAACTCTGGGCCATTTAGTTTTCAAAGAAAATGCTCCATACCTCCAACTGCAGAATATCGAGGTAAAGAACGGCAAAGTCAGCATCCGTGGTAAGCTGGGTTCTATAGAAAATAAGACTAAAAACATCGTAGCCAGTTTCAAAGCATACGAATCAGACAAAGCTATCTGCAATCAGGTAGATAGCCTGAAGATTGTGCCCGGTAAGGATACAAATATATCTGTAACCAAGGACCTCTATGACACTTTGACAGACCGACTTCTTTTGACTGTAGCAGACAAAGATACCCAACAAGTGCTGGCAGTGTTTGCATACAACAGCAAAAAACCGCTTGCTCCTTCTGCAATAAATGTTGACTACATCCCCTATGAATACAAAAAGAAAGCTCTGGTTGTTGTAGATGCCACAAAAAGCCGCAGTCGATCCACAGGGATGAAAGGGAGTGTCGAATTATACAATCTGAACACAGGCAGACTGCTTGTAAAAGCCACGCTGAGTCCATTCAAAGCGTTGAAAGCCAAAGCATATCTGGACATTAGAGATGTCATACCAGGCAGGTATAACCTGGTTACTATGGTTACTGACTCAACAGGTAAAGTAATTCACAGGAAAGAGACAACCCTCACAAAACCATCCGACGATTGGGTTACCGCAGATAAGTTGCCATCAGATGAAGTCCTCTGGCCATGGACACCAATGTCTTCAACAAGCATCAAAAATACGGTTCAGGTGAAGTGCTGGGGACGAGAGTACAGTTTTAACGGTTCTCCATTTCCTACCGGAATTATAACTCAGGGACAACAGATTCTTGCCAGTCCAATATCGCTATCGATCAAGACCAATAAACAGCAGACCAGCTACAGATCAGCAACACTGAAGCTATTAAATAACAAACCTGCGGCTGTAGGGTTCACAGCTGCAGGTAAAACCGACAACATTAAAATCAATACAAAAATCAGAGTTGAGTTCGATGGGCTTATGGTATTTGATGTAACCTTGACCCCCACCTCACCTACTGCTGTTACCAGCCTTGCACTAAACCTCCCCCTTAAGGCAGAATATGCAAAATTCATGCAGGTGCCCGGCAGACATCTCATCTCAGGAGTTGGAGGTTTCAGCGGGGCAACAGGAAGTGAAGAGGGGTGGATATGGAAAGCACCTTTTGCCTATTATATGTGGGTTGGTAACGAGGACTGCGGCATTCAATGGTTTACCGAGTCTAACTCCAACTGGAAAATCGGAGATATAGACAGCGCTACAGCCAGATCACATGGCGGGACCGCGCGGGGTGACGGGGTGTTCGGTTACAGCCGCAATGACAAGAACACAATTTGCCTGACCCGAAACAAGGGTGCCATGTTGTGGCAGTTCAACATAGTGCAAAAACCGATCATTCTGAGCAAACCCGTGACAATATCCTTCGGGCTGCAAGTAACGCCGGTTAAGCCAAGGCCCACCGGCTGGCGAGGCTGGGGTATTCAAAGAGACTCAAGGCTGATCTGGACTACCAAACAATCCAGTAGATACTTCGGTTATGCGGAAGTTCCGGAAGAAGGGAAAGCCTGGCACAAGGAACTGGTCGATGCCATCCATGCAGAAAAGAAGAAAGCGCTGCAATACGCCATTCTCACCCAGCTTTCAGAAGGATCTCCTGAATACCAGTACTACCACAAAGAATGGGAGTCAGTTCCCGGTTGGACAGAGGACATGGCTGCTGATGTAGTTGCAATGGGAAATGCCATTCATGGCATGTGCCCGGAGAGTTCGGGATGGATTGATTTTATATCACATAAGCAGGCTAGATTTGTTAAAGACAACAATCTCGATGGGGTTTACTGGGACAACAGCTGGCCATGGTTTTGCAGTAATGAAAACCATGGCTGCCAGGATAAATACCCAATACTCGCATTTAGAGAGCTTTACAAGAGAACTTACGCTCAAATAAAGCATATGGGAAATGACAAGCTGGTTTACATACATTGCTCCGGTGGTCTCGTAATGCCCATGCTCAGTTTCTGTGATGGTTATGTTACCGGCGAACAGTTCAGCGGTCAGGTAAACAAAAATGACTTCTACATGGACAAGTCCGACTGGTTTAAAGCCGAGTCAATGGGAAGACCATATGGTCTTGTCCCTCTGATATTGCCTATGGCACGCGGAGCCTGGGCAAATAAGGATCTGACAGAAAACTTCATGGGAATGGCTCTTCTCCACGATGCCGGTAACATAGCTTTTATGGGAGGACTGGAAACTGGAACAATAACCAAAATCTGGGGAATTATGGACGCGTTCGGTATATCCAAAAATGATGTCGAGTTTATACCCTACTGGTCTCCTGAAAAATGCATGGTCTCACCCTCCGGTAATGACATAAAGACAAGTGTTTATGTGCGTAAAGGGTTAGGCTGCCTTATAGTCATTGGGAACTCAAGTAACGAGCAAAAGAGCGTCGTTCTGCAGCCTGATTTTAATCGCCTGGCTGTTAAACCCGAAGAAGTAACCTGCACTGACGAAATGTCCGGTCAGAAGATTACGCTGGATAAGGGACCAACCACTCTGGATATTCCAGCCAGAGGATTCCGAATAATCACCATCAAGAGGGATGCATCTGCGTCATTTACCGGAATATTGCTAAAATCAGACAGCGATGCCTTCATAGACAGCCGAAGTCCCGATGCCCCCAAAGGTGACTGGGATTCAAAGAATCTCTATATCTTGAATACCAACGGCTCTGAAGTACATACTCTGGTGAATTTCGATCTCAGCTCCATTGCACATCAGCAAAAAATAGTATCCGCAGTATTGAAACTGCAAGTAAATCCAGGGTTAAATACAATCGGATACAATCAGAAGATCCAGGTCCACGCAGCCAAGTGTCCCTGGACACAGCTTCTGGTAACCTGGAATGCAGCCAACTACTCTACAGCTCAGAAATGGGCCCTCCCGGGTGGAGACTACGATACTTCCATCTGCGGAGAATACGTTTCACCAGCAAGTGAGGTAGCAAACCCCACCACCCTGGCAATCGACATCACACCCCTGGTCCAGGAATGGATAAATGGCACCAGTCCCAATTACGGCTTGATTTTGACAGGAACAAATGGAACATGCCTGGCTTTCTACTCCAAAGAAACGGACGGATCAGGTCCAACTCTTGAGATAGAGACATCGAAAGAAGAATAACTATATGCATCGGTATCAGAGTGAAGGGGATCCAAGCCAACGCAAACCACAACCCATCGCCCCCGTAACGACGATGCCGATGCACCACCCACTGGTTTATAAGTTATGCCCTTCGCAGGCAGGTAGTGCATCGGCATCGACGCTGCGGGGATGAATACCTTGATAATCATCCATATGGTCTGTGCTCCCCTTCGCTCTGATACCGATGCATTGTAACTCTACACTTTCAACTATTAACTACATACAATCCGCAATACAACTGACCGAACACTAATATTCCCATTCCCTCCCTGCTTGATCTGAAATGAGAGAACGTTATCACCAACTTGATATAATTCGGGTTCAGGTCGGTATGTAATCCAGCCATCTTCCGATATCTGACTTTCAGGTTCAACTAGGGTACCGTTGAGTGCCAGTATAATCACGTCAACCGTAAGAAGCGAAGTATACTGCACATGAAGAGATACGCTTTTCAGTCTACCCGCTGCATCTGCCCCAGCAACATCATCCTCAACAATCAAATTGACCTTGCGTATTTCGCCTGAAGCGTCTATCTCTACAGGTAGTATCTGATCCTGCACTACAGCCTGCTCCAGGCAGCCGAAGAACTCCCTGGTATTGTCTATTCCAAATATCTTCTCCAGACCGGAGAGTGTTTCCGGATCTCCCAGTGTCGTAAACAACGGATCATTCGATTGACCTGGAAACCAGTTAAATAGAGATATCCCGTCAGCACCGGACTGCCATATATTAGATGCTGCTCCCCGCCAGGCCTCAAGAGCAGGCACCGAAACATCGGTATCCATAGGTCTGCCAACAGTATGCCCACCCCACTGCTCCATTCCGGATGCGCTGATAATCGGATAGACCGGCACATCATATGCATGTCCCAACTCCACCATCTGCTTCACCGGCATACTCAAAGGTTGATATCCACTGCCGGTTATTAGGACATCCAGCAGTCCATCCTGCAGCCAGCGTTCAATATCAATCCCCACGTGCATGCACTTCTCAACACTTAACGGCACATGTGCAGCAACAAGTATAGGACGCCCCCGTCGTTCCCCTTCACGCTGTGCCATCTCATAACATCGCCTCTGAAATGCAGTCATAATCTCAACTTGAGCAGGAGTAGCCGGCATATACTCCAGGTTTGGACGGAAGAACAGTGGATGCCGGAAGTAATCGATCTCAATCCCATCGATGTCGTATTTTTGGCATACTTCCTCAGTCACCAGGTAAAGGTAATACAGCACCTCAGGCCTCTCGAAATCCAGCGTGCTCCACATATACCGGGGGTGGCTGATCTCGTATCTTTGTATATCTTCAGGAACACCCATCAAATACTCCGGATGCTCCCGCTTCCACTTTGAGAACAACCATTCGGTAAAGCTGTCATGGATATCGTTTATCCTGTGTGTCCAGAACACCTCCAGCCCGGCATCGTGCACCCGCTGAGTAACCAGCGATAGAGAATCCACTCCTGCTTCCCGGAGCATATGCATATTGGCCCGCCGGTTAATCGACTGCTGGGCCTCAAATCCCATTACATCCTGAAAATCATCGCTCCTCTCTGCCACATCAGTATCGTGATCATAGAGCGATGTCACTCCGGTGCAGTAAAAAATCGAATCGACCTGCGTATTCAGAGCTGGTAAAATACGTTCAGCAAGGAAATCCTCCGGAGTAGCATGCCGGTTATTGAATATGTCATTGCCATCGTTGTTATATATGATCCGTCTGCGCCTGCGCTTATCTCCTGACATAGACATAACACTCCAATTCCTCAATACTCACTTCCCCGTCTTTCTTACCTTCCGATGGTATAAGCCTGACGGAGAGCTGGTTATCTCCAAAGACCATTGGTTGCCTGCGACCGGTCGTCTCCCAGTTCAAGTCTATTGTATACTCGTGAAACGCCGGCAGCGGGTCTCCTTCGTAGACATTTTGACCATCTTTATCAAAGACCCGGGTAATATAGTCGATCGGAACAACGTTCCCGTTGATCTTTATCTCCAATCTCTCACCCTCGACCATTCCAACAGCCTTGAACTGCATAGTAGATCGCAATTTTGGATTGTTGAAGTCTTCTGCCATGCGAAAACGACGACTGCCTTCGAGGATACCACTACCCCGGTCCAGGTAGATATTGTCATCCTTTGGGAATCCAGTGACAGCATCACCGTATGCTTTCTTGTTCAGTGCATAAAACAGATAGTGTCTGTCGTGTTTGGATACGTCCTTCGCATCTCTCAAATCACCAAGCAAGCCCAGCGCTGCCGGCCACATATAGGATGCATAGGCAGCCGAACGGCTGGCTACTGCCCTTCTCTCAAAGGAGTATTGATAGTTATAGGGAGATATTCCATCAGCCCCGAATGCATAAAAGTTCTGCGCTGCTGCCCGGAAGTTCTCCTTTGTCATCAGCTTGAAGTGTTCATTAGGTTTGTCCTGAGAGATCCGGTTGTGGACAGCAGGATATACCTTGCAATTGGTTCCCTTTGTCAGGTTCACAAAGTCCTCGGTCTTCATGTTCATGTCATTGTGCATAAAATCCGAGGGCACGATATAATCTACCAACCCATCTTTTATCCACGTCTTAAGGTCGAATCCAAGGTAGTCACATTCTTCAATAGTCTGGGGAACACGCACACCAAACAGGAGTCTTTTGCACTTGCGACGCTTCGCAGCTTCATTGAGGAGCTTTCGAGTCTTCCTGGTAAAATCGTTCAATAAGCCTGTGTGCTGTTTGCCTTCACCTGGTTTAAACATATGGCACCAGCGCATATAATCATACTCGATCCCATCCACCTGATAGCCGTCCAACACCTCTTTTGTGAAATCCAGCATCGCCTGCCGGACTCCATCATAAGCGTAGTCATAAGCCCCACCGAATAGCGCCCATTCAGGATGCTGCTTCATTATCCCGTTGGGAGGGACCCCGTGCCGGTCGTTCATGCGGATATCGGCAATAAACTGCATTTTATGATGATGACAGCGGTCGATCAATACTTTGAGCATATCGATTCCAGCAGCATCCATTCCAGGAGGACGCCAGGGAAACAGGTCCGTGGTCTTCGAGGATGGAATATCACTCCAGAAGGCAGTAAACAGACAGTAGCTAATGGCATCCACATGCCCCGCTGCTTCCTCATCCACCATCTCTTCCAGCATTCTCTTGCTGAAAACCGCAGCATCCCCCGGAATCTCCCGGTTCGGAGCACCATACACATCCACATTGAGTATAGTAGACCACATAGTGCATCCGTCCCATGCGTGAATAATCCGGTGCTCCTTCTTGTAGTTTGCTGCCATATTATCTCCTCCAGCCCCGAGTGCCAGTTCAGATGATGCCGTGATCACAATCATTACAAACACAACGAAACAGACAATTGATAGATATGCCCACACTTTAGTGTGAATATAGCGATTGATCATACGTTGTTCCCTCTACTACCATCCCGAGCCATCATTCTGCCCTCAACACAATCAGATTATCACATTCTGCAGGATGTTGGTGGATATGTAGAGCTAATTCTTACCAGTAACCCATTCCTGCTGACGTTTACATCAATGAAAACAAGCAAACATGCATCATAAGGCATTGCATTTTGCGCAATATACAGGTATATTTACAAAAAAGTGTGCAGGATACTAAATATCCTGGCAATTGGTAGAAGCACTGATTGAGAGGAAGTATATAATACAATGTACTACAAAACTCTTCGAATCGCGTTCCTGATGATAATCATTCTAGTTTTAGCTCAGTTTGCATGCACTGCGACTCCATCATATTGGGGTTACACTGGCCTGATTCTTACTCCGACTGCAGACACTCTGCCTCAGTATGGTTTTAACCTGGGAGCATCTTTTATCGACTCAGACAGTTATGATTCCGCTTTCTATTCAGGAAACGTTGGTATAGCTGCCGGGCTGGAGATCGGTGGGACGGTATTTGTCCCGGATGGAGGAGACAGCAAGACGATATTTAATGCTAAGTATCGGGTAATGAATGAAAATCTGGCACTGCCGGCTGTGGCAATAGGAATCAGTGATGCAACCGATGAGCTTGATGCTACACCCTATGTTGTTCTAAGCAAATCACTGGCATTCGGGACCGAATCATTGATATCACCGAGACTACATATAGGAGTTGGTGGTGGAGGGTTGGATGGTCTTTTCGGAGGTATCTCAACCTCATTCGGCCCCAAGACCATTCTGATGGCTGAGTATGATACCGAGGACGTAAACTTCGGTGTTCAGTTTGCTGTGAACAAAGAGTTCAGAATACACGCAGATTCAATTACCGGAGACAACTTTGGTCTTGGCATAAGTTTCAACAGTGGACTCTGAATCTCATTTCTAATTATTTGATTAATGAATAAGCCGCTCACACAACACGTGCAGAGCGGCTTTTTTTGTTTAGCCTGTTTTTTAGTTACAGTTTGCCTATTAGGCATATCTATGGTAGCGTTATGTCTAAAATCACATATGACTGTTTCCTGGAGGTTGACTATGAATGAATACACGCTCGGATTGTTAATAATCATCGGATTGGTTAGCCTGTCAGTCTCGACAGAAGCTAGCAGTTCCCTGAAGGATGAAATGAAACTGGCGAAGCAGTGGATATCCTCAGCATTTCAAGACAAGAGCCCTGCATCACCCTCACAGGGACCTCAGCTAAATGGAATACCATTCTCATTCATCTATGATGGTCTTTCATTTTCAGATGTGAAACCAACCTGGAAGCGATCATTCAGCTCAAAGAAAATAGACAGCAAACGCACCTGGCACACACTCACTTATACAGACACAAAAACAGGATTGACTGTGCTGTGTGAAGCCATTGAATACAAAGATTATCCCGCTGTCGAGTGGATAATGCATTTCACAAACAACGGAAACCAGGATACTCCTATATTAGAGAACATAAAACCGCTTGATATCCAGGTCAAGGGAACCTCCAACGGATGTGTGGTTCATCATGCATTGGGAGACAATAACTCAGCAGAGAGTTTCAAGCCAATAGAACAGAGGTTAATACAAGGAGAAGCAGGCCTGGTCCTTGCTCCGAATGCCGGGCGCTCCTCCGAAGGAACTTTTCCATTCTTCAATATAGACTGGGGCAATGGCGGAGCAGCGATAGCTGTAGGGTGGTCCGGGCAGTGGCAGGCTGATTTTGGTTATACAGAAAACAACACTCTCAGGATCCAGGCAGGCATGCAGCTGACTCATCTCAAACTCCATCCTGGAGAGAGTATACGGACCCCCAGGATGCTTATAGTATTCTGGAAAGGTGACAAACCTCTGCGCGGTAACAATCTGTTCAGGCAGGTGATGATGGAACATTATTTGCCGAAGAGAGATGGCAAACTGGTAATGGCTCCCATCTGTGCAAGTGTAAATGAGGTCGATCCGGATGGTTCATACGAAGGCCCCCACCTCCGGGCGATTGTACCTCTTGCCCAGCGTGGAGTCGAAGTATTCTGGTCCGACATGGATCCTCAGCAGTGGTATCCGGAAGGATTCCCTGACGGCACCGGTACGTGGGAAGTCGACAAGGCTAAGTATCCAAATGGCTTAAAACCTCTTGGTGATCTTATTAAAGAAAATGGAATGCAGTATCTGTTGTGGTTCGAACCGGAAAGAGTCCATGCCGACACCAGGATAGATAAAGAGCATCCTGAATACCTGATGAAACACGAAAACGACCCAAACAGGCTCTTTCATCTAGACATCCCTGAAGCCCGTAAATGGCTGACTGATTATATTGACATCACAATTTCAGCTGCCCAGCTTGGCTGGCTCCGATGGGATTTTAACATTCAGCCTCTCAGTTACTGGAGGGCTAACGATACCCCAGACCGCCAGGGAATCACCGAAATCCGATATATTGAAGGCCTTTATGCTATGTGGGATGATCTTCAAAAACGGCATCCTGGGCTGGTAATCGACAACTGCGCCAGCGGCGGCCGCAGAATCGATCTGGAGACCTGTATGAGAGGCTTGCCCCTCTGGCACAGCGACCGGCAGTGTTTTGGCCCGGATGGAGATACCGATCAACTGCAGAACATTGGGCTCAACCGGTGGATCCCGATGCACGGGTGTGGTAACTTCGGTCTTGAACCATCCTACGTTTTCCGCAGCGGAATGACCGCAGGAAATATCCTGTGCGTTGGAAACAGCAAGGGATACCTGTCTACCGCAGATGCTGACACTGAGAATAAAGTCAAGAAAACCGTAGCTATCTACAAAAAGCTGCGTCCATATATGCTGGGGGATTTCTATCCACTGTTCGATTATGATGCGAGCGATGTTGTATGGTACGGATACCAGTTCCACAGATCGGACCAAAATGCAGGCTTCGCAATGCTGTTCCGCCGCAAAAACAGTCCCATTCAATCACAGACAATCGAGCTCAACGATATAAATCCCAATTCCCACTACGAAATATCATTCGAAGATATACCAGAGAAATACACGAAGAAAGGTTCCGAGCTCTCAGCTCTGGAAGTTACAATCCCATCTGCACCAGGTTCGGCGATTGTCTACTACAGAAAAGTGAAATAAATACCAGCTGTGTGCTTCGGCTGTTTACAACCGAAGCACATAACTATTCAGTTTCCGGCATCCTTCTTAGCAGGTTTGGGACTCACATCCACACAAACCATATCCCCAACCGCGTTACGCGCAAAGATGCGTCCATCCGCCAGCACAGGCATAGCCCAGCACCGGCCTTCCAGTATCTGTGCCTGGCCCAGCTGTTGATATTTCAGGTTGGTGGCTGCAGCTGTAATGAGCATTCCTTTTTCAGTCAGCGCGATCACGTTCCCGTCTGCAAGTATCAGTGAGCCAACACCAAGGTCCGGGACTGTCCACTTTACATCGCCGGTTTTCCAGTCCAGACAGCTCATCTGTTTGTCATCAAACCCGTAGAGGAATCCTTTCCAAAGAACGCAGGTGCTCAGGTAAGTCCTCATGTTCTTGTTTCGCCAAATCTCAACAGGTTTTCCCGTAGATATATCAAAGAGCGCACAACCTACATCGTGGCCGGTTGAGACAAACATCTTTCCCTGGGAGATAATCACATCAGATGAATTCTGGTCCCATGTAGTCTTCCAGGGGATCTTCCACATCACCTTGCCAGTACCCACTTCACCAGCCACAACCTCATGCCCGCTGATAAATGCAAAGCATGCAGTCTGTCCGTTATTGAATAACACAGGTGTGGAATATCCCGAGTATCCAGGTCCATTGTCCCAGATCACCTTGCCGGTAGTTTTATTAAGAGCCACTCCAGCTGTTCCCACCGGCAATATCAATCGATCACCAGCAACCACGATTGAACCCGCAAACCCCCACCATACATGATAATCAGCTTCGGTAGCAACCGGAGGCTCAAATTTCTTCTGCCAGATCACATGTCCGATCTTCGTATCCAAACAAAAACAGTGCCCGAACTTACTGAGAGTATAGACCCGGTTGCCATCGACTACCGGTGTAGAAAGAGGCCCGCCCTCAAACGCCTTCGGGTCCAGAGGACAGGGATAGGAATAATGCCAGACCTCCTTACCAGTCCTGGCATCCAGACAGTATACCGTATCAACCTCATCGCTGTTTCCAATCGAATAAACCCGCCCCTGAGCTACGGCAAAAGAAGAAAAACCCTTACCAATAGAAGCTTTCCACAGAACCTTGGGAGTATTGTTCTTCCAGGTCAGATTTAGTCCCGTTTCAGAAGATATCCCGTTATGTGACAATCCTCGCCAACCAGGCCAGTCAGCTGCCTTAGAATTGGAGGTAGCAACGCAGAGAAAAATGATCAAGAGGAAATATGTAAAGCTATTTTTGTGATTCATGAAATGTTCCTTTGTTGTGTGGGGATCAGTGCTATTTCAAGTATCACACAGGACCATCGGACTGTCAAACGCTTTAGTTCCGTAGCGTCAATACCGATGCATTGTCTTACTCCTCCCTAACAAACACCACCCGGTCCACATAAATCGCCTTAACATTCGCTGGGTCTACTCCTCCGGTAGTTCCGAACCAGACATAGTGCTGGTAGTTCAGGTTGTGGATCCCCAGGTCGTACAAGTGGTATTCGTTTCCTGGAGTATCTTCAATGTTTACTATCAGCTCTTTGAGGGGTTTGCCGGCCAGTTCGTCGTAGATTCCTGCAGAGAATGCTACTCCCTTGTCCTTGATATTCTCGCATCGGACATTTGCATATACATGCCACTTACCTGGAGTAACCAGTCCTCCAAGGCCGAGGAACTGGACTGACCAGCAGTAGACTGCAGGGTCCATTCTGGCAGCGCCTCCATCGGATGCTTTGGAGTCATAGACGAATTTTGCACCTGGGACGAGTGTGAAATCCGGTTCCTGGACATCGACTATGTTCTTGCGCGGGACATGAGCGAGTCCAGATGGTAATGGAGCCGGAGATGCAGCATTCTTTGCCTGCTGACGGAGCTTAATAGCATACTCCTGCAGACCCTCAACTCTTTCAGGATAGATATCTTTGGGTTCAAGTTTTTCTATGTTGGAGATCAGAACATCGGTTGCAGCTGTGATATCATTCGGCCCCAGAAATGGCATATGTTTGGATACAGCTTCTTCCTTATACTTGGCATAATGCCGCAGCCACTGCCTATCCAGCTGGATCCTCGCTCGTTTCAATCTGTCCAGCAGTTCGCTATTGTTTGATACTGCCTTTTCTGCCTGATCAAACAGCTTCGTTCCCTGGTTCATTGTTTTCAGGTCCAGCCACGAGGCATCAGCATCCCCATTCCGGAAATTGCATCCTGTCGAACCGAGCAAGACATTCTTACTTTTCGCATCAACCAGATCAACATATCTATTCAGTATCGGTCCAGCTTTCCCATAATATCCATTCAAAAAGTCTGCAACTATACGCTTCTCATTCTGTTCTGGGTTCCAAAGCATGTGGGACATAAGGTAGATTTTCAGCTCCTCAAAATCACTATGCGCTCCTCTGCAGTAATGGTTCCCTTCAAAGAACACTCCAATCGCATTGTTATCAACATAAGTGCGGATATCCGGAGTGAACACCGGAAGATTTGGATGAGGAGTATATGGGTTGTGCAGATTTGGCGTATAATCCCAGATGAACAGATTAGGAGCAACAGCTTTCCATGCCTTCAGGTCTGACAGTATCTTTGCATTTGTTTTGCTGTCTATCGGTTGAAATGCAGTCCTCTCAATAATTGCCAGTCTTACAAGCACATTTCGGTGCGGGTGGATAGTCTTTGGAGGTTTCCTCGAATATGCATATGCCAGGGTCTCTACAAGGAAATCAGGATACTGCCTCTCAACTGCTTCTGCTATCTTATTCACACAATAGAGCAAGGAGCCGGATGGAGACCCCTCAGCTTTATCCAATGCACTGCATTTGGCACACTGGCAGTTCCCCCCATCCCCATCGTTCTGAGAAACCGATATAATCCCCGATTCCGGGTTTTCAGCTATCGCTGCCAGAACATTCTTAGTAAGCTGGGCAATCATAGCATCGTTAGTGCAGCATAATTGGGATGCTTCCCGTTTACCATTGATCTCACTGTACCATTCCGGATGCTCAGCAAGATACTTCGAAGCAGGCATCAGAGATTCGAACGTGTGACAGAAACCGATGATGTTGTAGTGGTTGCCCCAGTCAGGCGATATCTTGTTAAAGTGTCCATTGAACTTGCTGTGCACAAGGAACCGATCTTTTCTGATAGCTGAACTCTCATCAGGAGAGGACACATTTAGACTGTCCAGAGCAAAATACAGCGCTTCCCTGTATTTGACAGGAGGAACATATGTTAGATTTTGTGCCGTTATCTTCAGCGTCGGTTTACTTGGAGTATAACCAGAGTTCTGAGTCCACCAGCGCACTCCGCATATCTCTTCAAGAAATGTATACACAGCATACAGAGTCCCGCGCTTGCTGCCGATAGCACCGGTTAAAATGAGGTTTCCGGCTACAGTCTTGATTACTATCCCATCATCCCCCAGTTTTGATTTCTCAAGGGATAATGCAGGCAAAACAGCTTTAGCAGCGCCAGGACCAATAGCGATCACTGATCTACCGTCTAATTGTTTGGAACCAACAATCTTAAATCCAGCACCGGTGATCTGTTTCAAATAGTCAGCCAGTTCGGAAGCTGCATTTCTTTCCGGAGCAGATGCATCTGTAGCAAGTGAGATTACATATTGAGTAGAAGATGATTTTGCCAACAGTAAAGAGTTAGAAGATTCCGAGAAACAAGCTGCACTAAAGACTACAGAAATCACCAACAGCACAATTACACCGAAAACAACTCTCATGTCCGCATACCTGCATTAGATGAAAATGGATTATTGTGGGATGCGCTAAGGATACACCGAATCACATGGGTAGTCAATTAATACAGATCATTGCAGTAAGAGCACATCCCGCATAAGCTCCCACGTTTAGTTCACATCGAAATGAGGTAATAATATAATACGTGGACGTTGTTCCTCAAGGAGAGAGGACGGGGCATGAATTGCCAGCCAATTTACCGTCATCTCCAACGAAACTCCCTTCTAGCCGCACTGCATACACGCAATCTTTAGAGCATGCAAACACGCCTGTTTGAGATAGAGGATGTAGAATGGCTACCGTTCAAACCACTCCGCATATCGCCAGTAAATGGCCATCCCACAAAGTAAAGCGTATGGGACAAATGCTGATAGGTACGATTGTTATCATAGCTATAGCATGGGGAGGCTGGGTCAAGTTGCATCCAGCGGAAGATCCTTTAACCGGCATGATAACCGCCAAAGTCACACGCGGCAATCTGGTTGAAACAGTTTCCGCAACAGGCAGTATCAACGCACAGACCGGAGCCCAGGTCAAAATTGGCTCCCAGGTCACTGGACGTATTAAAAAACTCAATGCGGATGTTGGAAGCCTGGTCACAGCAGGACAGATCATCGCCGAACTCGACCTGCCTGACGTTCAGGCCCAGTTGAATCAAGCTAAAGACAACCTGGCGATAGCACGGGTTAAACAAGCCCAATTACTAAGCGGTGTCCAAATGCAGCGCACGCAAATTGCCAATGCCATAGTGCAAGCCAATGCCGGACGCAATGGCGCCATTGCTAAGCTCCACTCAGCACAGGCAGCTGCTAAACAGCAGAGCGCACAGACACCTACTGATATTCAGCGTGCAGTAAATGGAGTCGCTGGGGCAACTGCTGCACTATCTACAGCACATTCAAATATGGTACAAACACAAGCAGGCGCCGAACTGCAAATAGCCAATTCGCAGCAGCAGGTAAATCAGGCACAAGCCACAGCATTGAACTCAGGTTCAGATTTAAAGCGCCAGCAGGCTCTACTTGAAAAAGGATATGTTGCAGCCAGTCTGGTAGAAAAGGCGCAGGCCACCGACACCGTCAACAAGTCCCAGATAATCTCAGCACAACAGAACCTGACTCTGGTTAAGCAAAAGATCACTGCAGACCTTCAAGCAGGCAAAGACCAGATAACACAGGCTGAACAGAATGTAAAAACCTCTCAGTCAGCCCTCGTTTCAGCTCAAGCTGGAAAGTATCTCGACACAGTAAAACAGGCCGACGTCGGCAATGCAAGAGCATCACTGACCCAGGGAGATGCCGATCTAGCTATAGCAAACGGTAACGCAGCCCAGAACGGTTTGAAACAACAGGATATATTGCAGTCCCAGGCAGCAGTCCGGGCATCTCAGGAGCAGGTTGCTGTTGCCCAGGCCCAGATGGATAAAACCTCTATTCGTTCCCCAATATCCGGAACTGTTTTGCAGATGGCAGCGCAGCAGGGAGAAACCCTTGCAGCAGGCTTATCATCACCTACCGTAATTGTTGTAGCGGATTTAAAACGACTCCAGGTTGATGCCTATGTGGACGAAACAGACATTGGCAAAGTGCAGATAGCCCAGGGTGTAAACGTCACAGTAGACGCTTTCTCAAATCAACATCTTACCGGACGCGTGACTAAGATTGCCTCAGGCTCAACAATCCAGTCAGGTGTAATCACATACGATGTCACTGTAACTCTGGACAACCATGAGCTGGTGCTAAAACCTGATATGACCGCCAGTGTAACCATCGAGACAGGAAAGCAGACAGGAGTCCTGTTGGTTCCTTCTGAGGGTATTAAAACAGGCACCGATGGGCTCGCAGTCAACGTTGTCGCCAATAAAAACGGTAAATCCTCAATCGAAAAACGCACTGTTACAACTGGCGGTACCGATGGCGTGAACACCGAAATTCTTACCGGTTTGAAAGAGGGTGAAATAATCATCCTCGCCGGACAGAGTGCTGGAACGGACGACAAGAAAAGTGGCTCTCCATTTGGCATGGGCGGCAAAGGCGGAGGGGGAGGACCACCAAGATGAACTTGCTTGAAAGTCTGCAGGTTGCACTCGGTGCCCTGGCTAGTAACAAGATGCGCACAGCACTCACGATGCTTGGAATTATCATAGGAGTGGGTGTAGTAATTATTGTTGTCGCCATCGGCCAGGGAGCAACCAAAAGCGTCACCGATTCTGTCAATTCACTCGGGACAAATATACTCACGATTTCGCCATCGCCGTCCCACGTACGCATCAATGCCGCAACAGTCCAGGGAAATACAGATGTCCCAAATCGGTTAACTCTAGCCGATGCCACAATGATCGGGCACAACTTCACAAAAAGCATCCTGGCGACGGCACCTTTAGTTCGAGGGTCGGTGCAGATTGTACTGGGTAACAAGACTGCAACGACCAGTCTGACTGGTTCTACAACCGATTATCCATTTGTAAACAACTCCAGCACAAGCAGTGGACGTTTCTTCAACACAGTTGAAGTAGATGGAGCTCAAAAAGTCTGTGTCATAGGCACCACAGTCGTAACAAATCTGACAGGAAATGCAAAGACCAACCTTATCGGGCAGTCAATTTCTATCAACCATCAGCAGTTCATGGTGATCGGTATACTTACTTCAAAAGGAGCAAGCGGGCCTGGTCAGGACCAGGACGACTCAATAATCGTGCCTATCACTACGGCTATGCGGAGAGTCCTGCATAAACAGGTCATCAACAATCTGACAGTGCGCTGTGCTGATGCACAAATGATGCTGCTGGCACAGGAACAGATAGCCAATTTCCTGCGAAATCGACACCATCTGCAACCGCCATTTCCTGACAACGATGACTTCTGGATACGAAGCTCTACGGAGTTAATGGCACGTGTGCAGGGTATCACCGGCACAATGACCTCACTCTTGAGTGCTGTCGCTGTCATTTCTTTACTCGTCGGAGGTATTGGCATTATGAATATTATGCTTGTTTCAGTAACTGAACGGACAAGGGAAATAGGAATCAGGAAAGCCATAGGCGCTACGCCATACGACATCCGGCTTCAGTTCCTCATAGAATCAGCGATACTCTCGCTCGCAGGAGGAATTGTAGGTGTGGGTATTGGTATTGTCGGTTCAATGCTCGTTGCAAAGATAAGTGGATGGGCTGCGATTGTCAGCCCGACATCGGTAGCATTGGGGCTGGTTATATCTGCAGGCATCGGTATTTTCTTCGGGATCTATCCTGCCGGCAAAGCTGCAGCAATGCACCCGATTGATGCTCTGCACTACGAATAACACTATGTCCTGGAGAAAAGGTAACAATTCAAGGCTAATGTGTAATGTAGCAAATTTCCGTTCGTCCTGAGCCCCCAAGTTGGGGGTGCCAACTTATTTCGATTGGAAACCTGGACTAGTTATGGCGTCTCAAATTGCCGTCAAAGCCTGATGGTTTCTTAGGAGTAGCGCGAAGCGCGTATCGAAGGATAGACGGAAATATTACTCACAAATATTGAATTGTTACGAGAAAAAGGCTAAACGATGCAAACTACACCTGAAACAAAACTACTTCTGAGATTGCGAGACATACGGAAGGTTTACTCAATGGGTGGGCAGGAAGTCCATGCGCTTGATGGAATTGATCTGGATATCAACCATGGTGAGTTTGTCGCTATTATGGGGCCATCCGGTTCAGGTAAATCTACCCTTCTCAACATTATCGGCTGCCTGGATGCTCCGACTTCCGGTTCTTATGAACTGGACGGCATCAATGTCTCAAACATGGACGAAACCGAGCAGGCACATGTCCGCAACAGGACAATAGGTTTCGTATTCCAGGGTTACAATCTCCTGCCACGGACTACGGCATTAAAAAATGTGGAACTACCTCTGCTCTACGGGCACCACAAAGACCTTGTCGAAGTCGCAACCGCTGCCCTGGAGAAATTGGGGCTAGGTGACCGTTTGAACCATAAGTCCAGCGAACTATCCGGTGGGCAACAGCAGAGAGTCGCCATTGCAAGAGCTCTGACTATGAATCCACCGTTGATCCTTGCGGATGAACCTACAGGCAACCTTGCAACCAAACAAAGCGAAGAGATAATGAAGATCTTCCAGCAGGTAAATGATGAGGGTCGAACGGTAGTAATGGTCACACACGAACCGGATATTGCGCAGTTCTGCAAACGACTGGTAATAGTCCGCGATGGCAAGATCGTAGAAGATTCACCCGTAAAAGACCGCCGAAACGCAGAAAACGAACCTGTTCCTGCAAAAGTGTGAGCTTAGTTCGATCAACCAAATGATGCCTCCAGGCTTTGAAACCCGGAGGCGTTATTTACATTGCTATTTGACCAGCCTGATCAACTTCCCGCTCCCGGCTGGCAGGTTTAACTCAATAGTCTTGCCGGTAGGTGATTTGGTCCATTTGTTGCTGCCTGTGTTAAACACTTCAATATCCGCCGGAGCTGATATTGATATTGATTTAAAATTCCTGTAGTCGAGGTTGACTACCACAGCGCTGGTAGCTTGCCCGTTATTTCCGAAGAGTCCCATAACGAATCCTGTCACCTGCTGATTTAATACATATTCTCTTTGGGGTATTTTGGGAACAAACTGGAAAACTGAATTGGATGGTAGAGGGGTTCCGCCGGGTGGTATTATTCCAGCGTGATATGCACCCAGCGATTTCAAATCCTTCAACTGTTTCACAATAGATATAAACTCGAAGTTGGTTTTCTGGGCTTCAAAATATAGTTCAGTTGGATTTCCGTCCTTGTCAACCATATTACCCGCATGTTCCGGATAGTAGTAGACATATTGACAGGTTGCCTGAGCTCCATATGCAATAGACGTATATACAAGCCAGCGGAACTCCTTCGGAGTAGGTACCCGAACGTGGGGGGCCCAGGAGGAGCACTGGATTATATTCATAAAGGGCAAATTGGCATCCGAAGCAGCCTGCCGTATCAGAGCCAGATTCTGGAAGTACCAGTTCGCATCATAGCTGACATTTTCGGGAGTCTTAAAGAAATGGTAGTTATCGTAACTGATGAAATCCGGTTTGATAATGTTTATAAAATCGTTGACATATGCTTTATAAGCCAGCGGAAACTCACCGGTCTCACCCAGCATCTCATTGGATGCATAAGTCGGAAATAGATCGATATACGCTGCATGCTTAGGGTCTCTTTCCCTAAGATAAGCTACCAGTCTTGCATAGTCCGGAAACAGCTTAGAACTCGGTTCATCGACCAGATAGTACATATACATATTGGGATTGTCTTTAACCCTGTCGACCAGCGCATCAAGCAGCCCTTTAGTTTGCGGATTGTCCAGGCTCTGGGGAGCTATAAGCGGATCCCTGAGCAACATTCTCATTCCAAACTCGTTAACAACCGGAATGTCCGCCTCCGTGCAATGGACAAGGTTCCAGCCACCATCTTTGAGTTGTTTGGCATAAGCAGCTGTCAAAGGAAGAGCCCCGGGATACCCAGGTCCACCCCAATACCCGACTATCGGTTCCCCAATAGTCCAGGACTGCCCCGCCCCGGCTGGACCTCCAATAAGTGCACCCATACACAACACCAACGCTGCTACTACCAGAATCTCATTCCCTGTGCGCATATACGTCCTCCAATGTTCGAATCATAGGTGTACTTATATCACATTTTCGAGACATATGCTAAGAGGAAGTAGATTAATAGGACTTTGATTCCACAATTCTACCATCCGAATAATGCATCGGTATCAGAGCGAAGGGATCACAAGCTATCGCAAACCGCAACCCATCGTCCTGAGCGCCGATGCCGATGCTCAATCCATAGTGGATGTTCACAAAGCCGATCTACACCGCCCTCAGTTCTGCTTACCATTCTTCCAGTTAGGCTTTCTGCCCATTCCGACATCCACATAGCCTCCGGAAATGTTGTTAACTGTTATCATCCCAATCTCTTCAGAGTATCCTGTTTTAATATCGACATGGAGCTTACCATCAGAGGAATATACGAGACCGTCACGTTCAGTAAAAGTGGGTTGTGCAGTCCTGGCTGCTGGTAATACGGCAGTCTGGTTGAGAGTGCGAAGATCCTTTGAGCAGTATATTTTTGTGGTTTTACCGATTTTTTGGGTGAAATAGATACCTTTGCCCGGAATGTAACGCAAAGCCGCACATCCGCCATTTTTTGTCAGCATTGTCTTAGTTATTATAGGAGATGACTTGTCGTGGCCTACCCCAACAGTATATAGTTTGCCTTTGATGTCGATGAAAGCAAACCTGTGGGAATCACCAAACCATACACTCTGAACAGGATCACCCATTAATCCAAAGTTGACCTGTGCTACCTTTGTTGTCTTCCCGGTTTTCATATCCAACACACGCAGCCAGGAGGGAGAGTTGTCTTCATCACCTTTGTCTTGCAAAACAAAAGAATAGGACTGATCGCTGCTGAAACCAGTCAGTTGATCCTCTGTGTCATATATTATCCTGTGTCTCTTGATAGAATAGACGATTGAATCTATCTCTACCTGCTCTGAAATTGTCACAATCAGGTAGTTGTTACCTGGCAGCCAAACAGCTGTCGGAAATTCATCCCCCAGCTTTTTACCCAGTATCTTTCCTTGCAGCTTACCATCCTTTTCAAGAAAACAATCAAAAACCGGGAATGGAGCGTCTTCGGGCGAGATCTGTTTCCACGCAAACACCTGCCTGCCGTCAGGGGATACTGAGTAGCCCTGGTAACCTCCTCCTGTAGTCAACTGCCTGGATTTTACTACAATTCCAGCGTTTGCATTAAACCCTACAGCTACTACATTCCGATGCTTGTCGAGATAGTATAGTGTGTACTTCGATTTTGGAACAGCGTGTGCTGCGCTCAGTGTCAGAATTGCGATCAGTAAGGTCAATGCGTATCTCATAATTGATCTCTCCTTGAAGAAGTATCCATGTACAAGTTAACAACGCATCACACAGTCAAAGGGTTCGCTAAAGACATTCTTTTCTTTTGGCAATTTTTGAGGATACCAGATTGACCGTTTTCTACAGTTCAAGAGCAATGGAAAACTGGTTTGCATCGGTAGTTAGATAACACTCGACTACCGATGCATGTGGAGAGGATTGATCTATCTATAAGACTACACGGAACCCGATTATACTGCTTGCTTCATCCGGAGTCTGGGGGTTGCGGGCGGCACATCGGTGGTTGAGTTGTGGGTCTTTTGCATGCCATGCTCCACCGCGAATTACACGATATTCACCATCCGAGGCTCCTGTAGGATTCTTTGCAACAAAGCCCTTGTAATCCGGTGAATACCAGTCAGCACACCACTCAATGGCATTTCCCGCCATATCCATACATCCATAAGGGCTGACATCCCCGGGATAGGTCTCGATAGCCTGCACTTTGAATGTTCCTTTAGAACCATCAGTGCATTTCAAAGGATCCCAGGCATTTCCCCATGGAAATTCACGTCCATCTACACCGCGCGCTGCTTTCTCCCATTGAGCTTCAGTGGACAACTTTCCGCCAGCCCATTCAGCATAATCAACAGCATCCTGCCAGGTTACGCCCCCAACAGGATAATTATCGATCCAGCCCTGAGCAGGAGCTGCAGGCATCTCCCTGCCGGTCTCTTTACAGAACTTTTTATACTGTGCAACTGTTACTTCGTCCTTGTATATCCAATACCCATCCAGATACACCTTGCGCGGAGGATTTTCATTGGGATATTTTGGGTTATCTGAACCCATCATAAACTCCCCGGCAGGAACCCAGACCATTTTGGCGCCGTCATTCGGGTTGTTGCATACATCACCGATTTTTGTGCCGGGATTCACACTCTTTGTTGCTCTTCTCCCAAACTTACCACACCCGGCAACCGTCACTATCAAAATTGCTGCAACCAGCAACCAAACAATCCTCATTCTGAACTCCTATATTCTATGATGCATTAACAAGCTTCTTAAACGCCCAACATATACTAACACAATAGTGTATAAACCAGTATTGGGTGTTCTTCGGTGTAAATGTTCAGTGTTGTTGTGGGAATATTGTCATCCTGAACGTAGTGAAGGATGACAAATTCTCGAGTTACTACGAAGTTTGAACTGCTACATTCCTTTATAACGATCAGAAAACGGATGTCCCTTCCCCACTAAAGTCTTCGCCCCTGAAGCCTAAAGCCTGTCCCTTCTCACAACTCAACCGCCTGCTTGTGCTCCAGAAGGCGTTTTGGACCGCTGTAGATGATGATGTCGATGGTATGAGGGCCTGGTTTGATCCGGGTCAGATCAAGGGTGATCCTGGCTGACTCAGACTTAGCTGTCAGGGTGTATGTCTGTCCGGCTATTTCTCTGGAGGCATTGGAAAGCACAGCATACAGTTTCGCACCCTCAAGTTCACCCATTCCCCGCACATCCAGATCTGCAACCAGCATATGATGGGCCTTATCAATGGTTACAGTCGGAGGCTTGGTTATCGAAATAAACATGCTCCTGCCTGCCAGAGGCTGTTCAACCGATTTGCTCTTATCCGAAACCAACACTTTGACATCATAATCTCCGTGTTCCCGGGGTTTCATTTCATTTATATTTTTCGTTACTCCAGGAGCAAGATCATATGTCTGGTCACTGCTATCGAAGGGTTTCCCTGCTTTGGTTATATCAACTACAGACCGCAGTGTCTTACTCTGAGCAGACTGGTTAGCAAAGTCGATTACTGCCCCTATGTTTGCTGAACCTGACTCTGCAGGAGTTCCAAGCCGGACGACCGGACAACTGCCTCCAATTACCAGGCTGCCATATTTAGAAGCATCGTGAAAAGAAGCTGCTCCCAAAGGTGCCCAGGTATCAGAAGAAGGAGGCTGGTCTTGAACATCAGTGCAGAAATTGAACCCCAGGACTGTCCCTGCAGCAGGAACTCCGCCTCCAAAATTGCTCCAGGGTACTCTGAGTTCAGCCTCCCAGTAAGATGTTGTCACTGAAGCAGCATATGTCCATTCGCCGTTCCATTTGCCATCAGGTCCCTCGCTGTCCCAATAAACACCTGCCGCATTGCCAATAAACTGGTAGTATGGCCCTACCCCTTGATGAGGTTGTATGAATATCTCTACAGCATCATCCGCCCACAAAGCCCCATCTCTTGCCGTAGCTTCACTCTTAGCGATTCTGGTCTGATATCGTCTCCAGACAATATACATAGCACTGGAATCATAACAGACCCGGATATCCGTCTTGTTACTGGAAAGCCGGTCATTCCCATATCTGAGAAGTCCCGACATCCCCGAAGCTCCCGCCCACTCCGAATCATTCATATGCCCATCAATGACAGGTGCAATAGAAACAAACGGAATCGCCAAATAAGGCAACCGGGGCTGATCAGCACAGACAACCACACCCAACAATCCTGTAATGACAACAAAAAGCAGTTTTATAAAATAACGTATACGCATATCAAAAAATCTCCAAAAAATAACGCCAATCCTATCCGGGTGCAATTTCTCAAAATCGCACCCGAGCAACCTCTCCTGTCTCCTGTCTCCTGACTCCTGACTACCGTCTCCTGATTCCTGACTCCCCGTCCCTTCCCTCCTGAAGCCCGAAGCCCGAAGTCTGAAGCCTTTCCCTTCACTCTTCAACAATCACCAGCCAACCCTTTCCGGGTTCCACCGGTATCGTTCCACCGATTTTGAAGTCAGTTGATTCTTGGAACTTGGCAACGTATGGTGCATACATTTTACACTTTGTTGAGTCCAGACCGAGGGCTTTCCAGTCGATTTCCAGTTTTACGTCGGCTTTCGCAGCAGCCCAGCTGGCAATTGAAATCAGGGTCTTGCCCTTCTTCTTGTAGACTGTTGCCAGTATATCAGGATTGTCTGTTTTTACCGGACAATTGGGGTTCCAGTATCCCAGCCACTCAGCTTTCTGAATACCAAACTGGTCCCAGAGTTTCCACATAGCCGGTGCCGAAGGGTGCATCCTGCCGGTCATTCCGTAGATCATTCCACGGTAAGCGTTCCCACCGTTTTCATAGTTCAACATCTCGCTGGTCAGGCCAAAAGGGATCCCGGAAATTTCAACAAACCAGTAGTCAGGTTTACTCTCATAGTCATACATTTCACCCAACCAAAGGTTTGTGATATATGGGAAATGCTCCATATACTCATTGACAGGACTGATTTTGCGTTCCATATAGTCGTAATCGTTGCCGCCGTGGAAGTTTGTCCGGTAGTCCGGATTATTCCGGTACATAACCTTGACGATACGCTTCATAATCTCCCGATCATATCCGATACCATCCAAGTAAAGTCCATCAAGCCCTGTGTTCTTCATCAGCCACTGCATACCCTCGACATAGTAGTTGTGCCAGCGGGAGAGTCCTTGTGTTCCTATTGCAGCGTCGTGCAGTCCATCCCAGAGAGGCTGTCTCCAACCCGGAACATATCCTGTAACCAGGTGTTCCTTGAGCCACGGATAACCACCTCCTGCTGTGCTCATAACTGCACCCTTATCGGTATAGAGCATAACATCCCCAGTTGTGAATATTTCATCCCCAAGACTGCGCAGAGGCCACATTTCTACAACATAGTTACTGAGTTCACGGACAGTGTAGTAGATATTTACACCCATCTTTTTCGGAATAGATGCAAAAGCCACATGTGTTTTGCTGGTATCCGAACTCTTATTGACTAATCCCGAGAATTGACCATAACCACCGGATGCAATCTTCTCCGGCACCGATTCATCTTCTCCCTGCCACTTGCTGAATGTGTCGAGTAACAGAGTATCGGCATCTACACTTTGAGCAACTGCTCCACCGGAATACGGTGTAGAAGTAATCTTGAGTGCATCGATACCAAACCCAAGTCCGGTCAGAGTTATCTCAGCGTTTGTCAGAGGTGTATCCAGAATTCCAGGATATTCCCCTGACTGACCTTTGAACACGCCATCAACAAATATACGGACTCTGTCACCCCACGTAACCGAGACCAGGTGCTTCTCACCCTGTTTCCATTCCGGAGAGTTACTGACAAACAATACCGGGTAGATATTTTTGGATGGATCACCCAATCGCAGGTAAGCTCTCATCCCCTTGTCATCCTGGTTCCAGTAGAATCCGAGCTGATCACTGTTCGGGTAATCTACGCTGAACAGGTTCTGGTTTCTGGATGTTGCAGGATCGAAATTGACCTGCACCCAGATATGCGCTGCTCCCTGCCTTGAATTGATGTTGCCTTCAGCTTTATATGCAGCTTTACCAGCACTCTGAGCACTGGCAGCAGTCTGAGCCGATTTCACCAGGTCTGCAAACTCAGCTGCGTGCAGGAACGGATAGTTGATGTGAGGGTTCTGCGGAGTCGCATGGTGAACGTGCAGAATATTGCCCCCATTTTCAGGAGACCCATACCGCAGATTCCAGTGTCTTTCACCCAAAGGTTTCAAAGGGGTGAGCATAAGCCGCAAACGGTATTCAATAGACTCCCCGGCTTTAATTGCCCGATCGCCGGAATATGCGTTCACAAGGACATAATTCTGCTGCTCGGTTACATCACAGCCGCCTTTGCCTCCATTGGACCAGCCATTGGGCAATCCGGAGTCTTTAAGGTTAGCTATCTGCCACAGGTCTTTGTCAGTCATAAGCTTGAACTGAACTCCGGCATCCCAGTCTCCCAGCCAGACCATGTTGTCAGGCCTGCCGATGTCCCATTTCCATTTCCACTCAACCGGTCTGAACCCGCCCCGCTTGCTGAATCCAACCATGTACTTGGCAGAATCATAATCAACCGGAAGCTGCAGACGAATATCACTGACCAAGGTATTTTTCTTAGCCTTAAGTAATAGCTTAACAAACACCGTTCCATCAAACTCGGTCTTGGTAGCCGTTACTAAATTGAAATTAGGGCTGGTGGATGTAGTCTCCCGGACAACCACTCCCTCAGCCTGCTTAGTCACTTTACTCGGTCCCGGGGTGAACCTGGTAACTCCCGAGCCGGTTATAACATCAAAGCTGATAGGCTTCGCCAGGACTTCCTTACCAGCTCTCAAGCTTACAGGCAGACCCAGCGGACCAAATTTGATCTGTCTCCCCAATATAGAGACAGTGTTGCCAGCGAGTTTAACTGGAGTATATGGAGGAACTATCTTGTCATCCAGACCAAGTTTGGAATCCAGCCAGCGCAGCCTTGCCATCCTCCACAAGTCACTGTCTCCATGATCAGCCAGTTCAGCTCCGGCAACATTAATATTGAGCTTAACGACAGTCGCCGGCATACCCTTGGGAGTAACCTTTACACTGCCGGTAAACGCACCTGAGGCATCCCTGGGAAGCATAATGCCTATCCACAAGGCTCTGACAGTTCCTTTACCAACGTCAAAAACTTTCTTGAAAGGCTTACCCAGCCAGTCATTTCCACCCATGTTTATACAGTGGAATTCAGATGCTGGAATAGTCCTGCCGGATGCAGACTTCAGACCAGAGTATTCCAAACTCAGGTTGTCTATGCGCTTCTTCGCAGCATATACACCTATCTGGAAGACATAATATTCGTTGGGTTGTGCATTTCCACTAAAATCATCCGATGGACCGGAGCGGATCCACTTTAGAGGAATATCATCAATCATCCGTATCGGGTATTTTCTGTCTTCCGGAAAGAGCAGATAGGGTTTATCTGTTGCTTTGGCAATGAGTCCGTTGACTTCATCGGAAGTAGCTGTCACTTCCATAGGATCCATGCGATGAAAATCAGTTCGAGCCTGGATCTCTACCAGCTCTGCCTGAGGTAAGTCTTTCCAATTGCCGGAGGTATATTTGGTTGACCATGCTGGATCAGCAGTGTTCTTGGGTTCAAAATAAGTGCCCGGGTCATCGAAGTTCGCGGTACCGGGGTTGTAAGGTAGATAATAGATATAATAAAGTCCAGGTCCTGCTGTAGGCTGGAAGACTATGTCACCATACTCCCGGATCACTTCCATAACAGTACTATTGGTCACCTGCACTCCTTTGGAATCATAGACCAATACCGCTTTCTTCTCAGGAGCAGTATCCCGTCTTCGCCACTCGATATGCACCCGCACAGCATCCGCAGCAGCAGAGACTTTCACAATAGCCCGATGGTTACCGAACCCGCGCTCAGGCCAATCGGAAACTGAATACTTAACATCCTGCGCCACCACGCCAGTGCTTAACAAGCAACCGGCACCCAGTGCAAGAGTCAATAACACAAATAATGTCCACTTGTACATATATAATTCCTCCGATATATCAACGGTGTGCTCGAACACATCATTATTTTACCACTTGATTAGTCATAGTGCATTTTAAGCATTACGGCTTAATCACATACCACCGGCTGACTTTGACTGAATCAATATTAAACCTCACCTGCCCATTCTTTACTTCCAGGGCACGTGGTTCGCTTGTTCCGGTATCGCTAACCTCATAGATCGTAACTTTCTTCTGCCATCCGTCAGGCATAGTTACCACCACCGGAACGTTCTTAATGGCCCTGTAAGTAAATCCCTTCTCGTTCGAGATATACTCGTTGTTGCAGACAAAAACTATCATGCCCTCCGGTGACCAGACAGTTTTGCACCACACCCGCACAGGTCCGGATGCAATCGGATGCTGCTTCGGAGTTCCCTTTAGCTCAGCCTTAGCCCAGTCAGTGGCAATTCCGTTGGCAGCGAACTCAGAGACCTGCCGTACCCTTGCATTCACTCTTCCCATCGCTCGCATAAGTGCAGGATTATTGGCTACTGTCGGAGCATCTCTATACCACCAGTAACTGATCCCCTTTACCCCGGCAGCAAGCGCATAGGCATTCTGAAGCTCAAGTTCTTCGAATGTTATAAACCTCTGGAACCCGAAGTTCTTATCCGCACAGGCATATAAAAGTGTAAACGTAGGCTTGGGTTGAGCGTTGTCACCGAGTATCTTCATATCTGCATAGACCATCATTGGGTCTTTGCCATCTTTCACATTTCCCGCATAGTAAGGATCGTGTGCTATGATATCTCCCAACTGAGCATAACACATCCAGTTTACAGGCTTATATGTGGAGTCCATATTGAGCATCTGGAGCGCTGTCGGGTTGGCTGCCAGCATACTCTGCCGTCTCTGGGCACAGAAAAGTCCTGATGTTCCCAGCTTCTGCCAACCATCAAGATCAGGGCAGTTGTAATCCACGCAATCAGGCTCATCCTGTATAAAAGAACCATAGACTGCTGGATTTCCGACCTCTCCTGAGAACGTTCGAAGGCCATACTGAATAGCCTTGTCTCCTGCAAGATCACACCATGCCACTGAGTTGAAATAATTCCTGGCAAGGTCTTTCAGAAAAGCCTCTTCATCTATAGGCGGACCAAACATGCATATAGGGAAGAAAGCGTCTCTCGCTCTGATCTGAGCAGTATCAACTTTACCATCTCCGGATATAACAGTCAGCGTATGGAAACTGCCGAACTTGAGGGGTTCAGGCAGCTTAACTATATAACCGGCAACACCTCCGGGATTCCAGGATGACTGCATAGCAAACATGCCCTCCCGGACATCTTTGCCATCAAGCAGGATAACCTCTACCGGCCTAACACTCTCGGACATTCTCTCTACATACACATAGATTCTGCGCATATCGTAAGAGAATGAATATGACTTCATTTTGATTCCATTAAATGTATCAGTTGGTGCAAAATCTGCAGATTTGCCTGCTCCACCAACACTCACCGATGAGAGTGATTTCGGGTTCAGACGGCATCTTACCGTAACTTCAGCACGGCCGTGTGCGGGAACTGGGTTTGGTTCGATGTTATACCATACAGGATCACCCACAGCAACTAATTTCTCTGCTTCCGGACTTCCTTTGGTGAGTCCAAAATGTGTGCTGCTGTAGAAGATCTCGTTTTCATTCAAACCGCCGTCCTTTGTGTTTGAATGCTTAATAATCGCATCCTGGACCTTTACGCTCACACTATTCGTTGCATTAAGCGTTATCGAATCCAACAGCCAGGGATTATCGCCATCATTATATAGATGGACTTTAATGAACCCGCCCGGACCGGCATCAGCAGGAAACAGGGGATTTCCATCTCTCCATTTTTCATAGAAGTAACCTCCCAGGGAATCCGGTGGCATAACATCAGGCTTGTAAAACCCGTGAACCACAGATGATGCAGATTTCCTTGCCTGTGCCACTGCAGGAGTATCTTCAGGGATAATAATGATGTCAGTTAGTGTCGGATTCAACCAGCCGCTTGGCACGATTTCGTAGCGGATATATCTGGCAAGGCTGGTCTGCATCTCCGGTTCAAACTCCCAGAGTCTGATCTTCCCTCCATCTTTCTCATAATCAGGAAAACCTGGTTTCGAACCAATCACACTCCAGCTTGTATTGTCGCTGCTGATCGAAAATGTTGCATTGGAGAAGGAACTCCAGGTCGGAACGATTGCCCGTGCTTTTAGCTTACTTACCCGTTGTAGACTCCCAAGGTCGAAGGTAATGCTAATCGTCTTACCAGCAAGTTCGTTCTTCCCATTACTCCATACAGTAATAGAATCGTTTCTTGCGGATAATGCCCCGCTCTTTAGTGGGACAACAGTCTTCCCCGCGTCCGGTCCGGAAGCAGGCGCAAGGCTATATGTATATGCAGCTTCGTTTGCTGCTCCGCATAAAACCGAAGCAAACATCATCGCAAGCATCAAAACCAGATATATCAGAAGTCCTGATTTTTTATACATCGTTACTACCCTACAATCTCCTCAATCACAGATTTAAGCTCAGGTGAATATTCATTATTGAGCAAAGTGTACATTATATAACTCCATCCTGTCCATCATAATACATGCTCATGATCATTAACAATTCATATGTTCCGGAGTAGTGTCATCCTGAGCGCAGTGAAGGATCTCGATAAGGTAGATCCTTCACTGCGTTCAGGATGACAGTTCTCGCAATGATTCTGATTCCAATTCAAGTGTAACTTTCACTGAGTATGGGAAAACTCTATCAAAACGAGACAAATATGGAGCTGAATATCATGGAGATCCGTGCGATTGATTTTGTGGTGTATCCGGTAACTGATTTCAGGAAAGGTGTTGAATTTTACACACAGGTAATGGGACTTGAGGTTGAATCTATCTGGCACGATCAGTATGCGGAGTTCGATATTGCCGGTCAGACATTCACTATCATGTCCGGGGTTAAAGAATTGAAGCCCGGAGGAGCCCAGGTCGCATTTAATGTGCCTGATGTAAAAAAGGCTCTGGAAGAGATAAAAGCAAAAGGTGTAAAGCAGGTTGGGGAAATTATAGATACTCCGGTCTGCAGGATGGCATTCATACTTGACCCGGACGGGAATGCCATCACTCTGCACGAGAAACCGAAAGTGTAAGATAAGTATAAATATTGCAGGTTATTTGTAGAGGTGCTCCGGAAAGTGGCAAATAAATGCTTCATTTATACCGGAGTACCTTATCTCTTCAACCGGTCTCAACATATCCAGGCAGAACCAGACAGGCAGGCTTGGGTTTGCTAAGCGGATGTGTTTGAAGGCAGCAAGCAATAATCTGCGGTTTATTTCAGCTTCAATAAGTGCTTCAGGAGTTATCAATCCGGGATCTGTGAGTAAATTTACAATTATAAATGGCACCGACAACGAGGTTCTGTCAGCAGTTATACCCACATTTACCATATAAAATGATCCAGTGTTGTATGTCACTATATCCACATTTTTCCAGGCGATATTGCCAGTACTATGCTGAACGGACTGGCGGATGTACTCATTATTTACAGTAAATGCACCCTCAACCCAGCTAATTGTCCAGGTCATTTCATCAGGAATGTCATCGGGTATGGGCGTATATATTGATCGAGCAAATTCAGATAACAACAATCCATCAGCTTTTTTGTGTTCCAAAGCGTGCATACAGATTGTTAGCTCCATATCTGGTGAAGTCACGTGATATCGCATACGTCGACCATTATGCAGCAGTATCTCCATACAACATGACAGTTCCTCCGGAACCAGAGACACACTCCGGATTTGTTCCCATGCTACTGCACTATCCAATAACAGAGTCTGCATATATATCCCGGTAGCATCTACTTTTATCTGCTTCCAGACAGCACTTGCTATTATGATTTCCAGAAAATAACCGGTGCAGAATGCGATGGATATATTCTGAGGTCCTGCATTGGTACCGTACATCAAACGAGCAAATATTCCGCCGACCAGAAATGCGGGAATAATAAGTACTGCAAGCCTGCTTCCTACACCTGAAAGCTTCCCGAATGATTCCATAGATTTTATATGTGGAACGCTGCTTACTCTGGCATACCATTTTAAATGAAGCTTGAATCCATCTGTATCCGGTTCATTTTCAGGAGCAGCTGCTAAAACTCCATTTACATAACGCATGTTATTGGCGAGTCCCAGAATGCGCAGGTGTGTGAGTATTGAAATCAGCATAATCCTGCTGTTCATATTGGACAGGTTAACTCGAATAGTTCTGGGGGTGCCATAGCCGAATACTGCACGCAATGCTCTGATCATCGGGTCATGTGATTTAACTGAGTCATTACCTAAACTGCGTTCGTCAGCAGTCAATTTGAGTTCAAGATATGAGTTACCACGTATCAACTTCGCCGACGTTATGCTGTTCCATTTGATATTCAGGAAATGAAATGGACGATGAATACTCAGACCATTCGAATCAGTAGCCCACCGATAGTCAAACCACTCATAGTTGGTCATTCGGACTATGAAAATTGAAGTAAAGGCGAGAGATATATACCTGGCTATCATTATAGATACGTCGTGATCAAGCAAAAAGCCTAATCCCAGTGTCATAATACCACGCAGTGCAATCATCAGATACCATATTGCAACTGAAACTAAAGCCCAGGAAAAATACGATACAGCAATGGACAGTGACCTTATACGCGTCATATCTGCGCATGCAATCTCTACAAGATCCGGAGCACTTCCTGAGGGATCCAATTCATATTGATTCGAGTTCATTCAATAGTTCCTTAGCTTGCATTATTCATGACTAACTCAGCTTTTGTCCCTACTGCCCGCCAAAAGCGAGCTTGGTGAATAATGCATGTTAGGTATCTGAGTTATCCCTGCCGTATCACTTCAACCCATAGGCAAACACTTTAGCCTGCTGCATGGAAAACTCGATAACTACAGACTTTCCACGGGTCGCTGTAATATCTGTATTACCTTTCCAGGAGACTACTTTATCAATATTGTCACCCATTATTGGGTCACAATCTGCAAATGAGTAACCGGGAAACGCAGCACTGCCGTCTGAAAGCTGCACTTTGACCATTCCAGCGTATTCGGTCTCAACATTCACATGCAGGGCAGAAGCACCATGAGTAAACGAGTCCGTCGCAAAGTATCCAGCACCCTCAGCTTCTATCCCGACAAACCGGTCTCTTTTCCACATTGCCCAGAAGTATTCGCCTTCGTGCTGCAGAGGGGTGTAGTCATTGTGTGTAGCTTTAAAGCCGCAGCATGGAACACCGTAGGTATCATTTCCCAGGGGCACGACACCATCCCCACAGTAAAGTGTGTGGTAAGGAGTTCCCTTGATTGATACTACAGGTTTGCTGCTGAAATATTCCCAGTTGATACCATCGGTGCTGGTCGCTATATGAATATCTACAATATCGGAATCCCTATTGTACTGTGCTGGAAACAACAGGTGCAGGTTCTTCTTTCCCGGATACAACACATGGGCATTTGTATAGAAATCGCAGCCGGGGCTCTCGTTGATCCCCGGATACAGCACAACTTCCGGTCTGGGCCAGTGGTTAAAATCCTTGGTCACTGCTCTGGCTATTGATCGCCGACCATATTTGTGTCCTCTGAAATACCCAACATAACTTTGTATGATCTCATCGTAGTAGGCTGTTACCTGGGTGTCCGAGAAGTAGTCCATCAGAATAGGTTCCGGCAGGTCTTTCCAATTAATCCCATCAGCCGATACCGCACCCCTGGTATTATAGTGCCCGCTTTCCGGGACGATAAATAACCGCTTATAACGTTCAGCTGGAGGAGCAGTAGGATCTACAAACACTGTGCCGGACTCTGTTCCTGGAGCATGGTGATACGAAATATTGTTCTCTTTGCTGCCATTGTAGTCTATCAAACCCAGATTCGGTCTGATCCAGTTGATGCCATCGGTAGACTCAGCGTATCCATATTCAAATGAGCCATTCTTAGGGTAATTGTCTCCAAGGGATTCATACCACAGCCTGTATTTCCCGTTCTCAAAAATCACTGTAGAATAACCGTTTATCCTGTCAGCTTCCCACGCTTTCTCTGACTTAAACCAAGCTTCAGATAGCTCAGCAGTCTGGGGAACAATCTTGATCCCGCTGGGCACAAACGATCTCCTGGGCACCTTATGTCCATCCTGCTCAACAAAATCTATACGTCCGGCTTGAACATTCGACCAGTCAAGAAACGGTTGAAACTGCACATCAGTTGAATCCATACCAGGCTCCTTTGAACTATTGGATAATCGCTTAACTAGCGTTTTCCGAACTGGAATTTTCTGATTTTTCTTTGGCTGCGTGGTACCGACAGCCGGTTTTTTCACCGGTGCTGCATCGGCTGCATAAAGACAGGACAGAGCAATAACACCTGTCAGTATTCCTGTAATAACACTGCCTAATCTCATAACTCCATCCTCTCTATAGTAACCACTATTTGCGTAACGGTTCAGTTTTGTGAGAATTTAAAGTCCATTCATACTTCGATACGCGCTTTGCGCTACTCAGCACGAACGGACTTTAGGTCAGTTCACAATAGACTGAACTCTTTCCTATTTCTTTGGGCTGAACTCATATATGTGGACAGCAAATGCATCAAAGCTGTCCTGGAATGTGTTGCTTGTGCAGGAAATCGATCCACGGTTTTCAAACATCGGAGTGACCGATTCCACCGGGCTCTTTGTACCCAGTTGTACCCGCACATCCATCTTGTCTGCGTTTATATTGACAACCATCATCACATATTTGCCGTTGCGTTCCTTTAATAGAGCTCTAATAGGGTCTCTGGAAGGCACATACTGGCCGTTGACTTCCAGCGCATCGTACTTCGCATCCCCTTTTATATAGACTTTATAGTCATCTTTGGAAGTAGGAGAAAGAATGTACGGAGTCAGCTGCTCGATCTCGTGGTTAATATCCGCCACGCTGTCCCACATCTCTTTCATTTTGCGCATCATAGCATCATCAGCTTTTAGAGGAGACTTCTGACCTGGGTAGACCGACATCGGAGTCGGACTCATTCCGATGATGTCCCCTTCTCTACCGACATAGTTATCAAGCATAAAATAATCTATACCGGTCGCTCCGTGAACTATCGATGCATAGACCATCGAACGGATTTCAGCCGGAGTCGGATACGCCCAGCGGCCTGAGTCCTTGAATGTCTGCAAAATCAACCAGACCGGCTTCTTCTGGTTATTCACCATAGTAGCCAGCGTCACGCTCTCAGGGATACCGTTTATACTGGATAACGATTTAAGTCTGTCCAGAGTAATAGGATAATTGTCGTGACAGGCAATATCACCAGCCATCTGCCACTTCGCCCAGAATGGAGCATTTGGAGGAGTAATCCAGGCAACATTATTAACAAACATCGGGTGTGTTTTGTCATACTTGCGGATCATCTTGCGGGTATTTTCAAAGATTTTCATCCGCTCAGGATAAGCCGCCCAGACCCCGTCTCCATCAGGCTCATCAAATATATCCCAACCCAACAGGGCCGGATGTTTGGCAAACTGCTTTGCAGTAGCTTCATCAACCTGGCACTTGACCATTTTCAGACCATTGGCCTGCAACCTGTCCATATACGCCATATCGATAGGCCTGTTGGTGTGAACTCCATTAAATCCAGCTTTACGAACAACATCCAGAGGCGTGAGAATTTTCCCCTCAGCATCCAGAGTATTTACACAATGGTAAAGCAAAATCGGCAGAAACGACTTCTGAGCATCGTATTTGAGCCTTGTCTTTCCATTAGAATCAATATGCGGAACACCGTCACGGTAGAGCACCTGCTCAGCATTCAAATGATACCGGAACCCATCCTGTTGACAAAAAGCAGCCGAAGCCGCAAGCAGCCCAAGAATAGCGAAAATCACTACATACTTCAAAAAACTACCCTCAATACTAACACTAGACTTTTGCTCGATATTATACCACAGGAAAGTTTAAACTCGTTCACCCTGAGCCTGTCGAAGGGTGCAGACAATCCACTCAAACATCGATATATCAAGCACTGAAGGGATTGCTACCACGCTGTCGAACTATTACTTTATTCAACCATCAAAACAGGACGGTTATAAAGAATGCATATCACTATTCTAACTATTGCCATTGCCACTGCACTCTGTATCGCATTAGCCTGCCAGGTAGAAGCCGAAGGACCGGTTTGGACTGATGCTAAGACGCTGACTATTGAAGGAAAAGGCTGGACAGATACTCCTGCTTTTTACAATAGAATACCATCCAAATACGTCGGCAAGATCTCGGACAGCGTAACCTGGCTCGCTACCAACAGCTCAGGAATGGTTGTGCGTTTTATAACCAATTCCCCAACAATATCTGCAAAGTGGACTCTTACCAGCCCTTCACTGGAAATGCCGCACATGCCGGCGACCGGGGTCAGCGGTCTGGATCTATATGTAAAACATAAAGGTAAATGGGGATTCCTGGCAAACGGCAGACCTGCTGGAGTCGAGAACACACAGACAATGGCTGGCGGAATGCCAAAAGTAGATACCGAATATGCGCTCTACCTGCCGCTCTATAATGGAGTAAAATCGGTAGAGATAGGTATCGATGCAGGCTCCGCTATCAAGCCAGCTGGTCCAAGAACCGGCGGAACCAAACCTGTCGTGTTCTATGGAACCTCAATCACACAGGGAGGGTGCGCCAGCCGACCGGCGATGGCATACTCCACAATCATCGGCCGCATGCTGGATATGCCCACGATCAACCTGGGATTCTCCGGCAGTGGAAGAGCCGAACTCGAAGCCTCCAATATGCTGGGCGAACTCGATCCTGCAGTATATGTAATAGACTGCCTCCCAAATATGGCGGCTGAACAGGTAGATGAAAGAATCCGCTATATGCTCTCAGTGCTCAAAGCAAAACACCCGACAACACCTGTAATTCTGGTTGAAAACATAATCTACCAGGACCAGTTTGTCAGAACTGACAAACCACCGAAAAATCCAATGAACGTTACCCTGGCTAAAATCTACAAAGATGAAGCTAAAAACTGGAATGGTAAACTCTACTACATCAAATGCGACAAACTCACTGGTACCGATGGTGAAGCCACTGTGGATGGATGCCACATGACCGATCTCGGGTTCTTGAGAATGTCAGAAGTGATGGTCCCTGTCATCAAGCGTGCCCTGGGAAAGTAACTTAATGTATAGTCCGTTGACGCGCGAACAGTTATCCAGCGTAATAGAAGGAAGGTCGATCGCTGACCGTGTGCCGGTGATGATCCACCTGTGGGTACACCCGGATACTTTCGGTGATAGGGAACCTGCTGTGCACGATATTCTCAGCAGGTACCCTATGGACGCCCAGATGCTCCAGATCAATATGCCGGGGATATTCACCGGCCTTGAACTGGATACGAATTATCGCTGGGTACCCTGGGATGATCCTCAGATAAACGAGTCCACAGCCATAGATCAGCAGATTGCACTGCCGGATTGGGACAGACTGGATGAAGTTCTTGAGCATTTCCCAAAAGCAGATTATCCGGCGCTGTTCCGGTATCCTCAAGATCCTGATGGACGCTACAGGATTGGTCACTGGTGGTTCACGCTGTTTGAGAGGCATTGGTCGCTGCGCGGAATGACCAATGCGTTGATGGACTATTACACCGATCCCGAGTCGGTCCATAGGCTGTTCCGGGCACTCACGGATTTCTACAAGGCTGCAATAATCCGGGCAAAACAGAAAGGCGATGTCGATGGCATCCTGATATCCGATGACCTGGGCACCCAGAGCTCTACGTTTTTCAGCATGGAAATATTCAGAGAATTCTTCAAACCATACTATGGGGAAGTCATAGAGACTATCCATAACCTCGGTATGCACGCCTGGCTGCATGCATGCGGCTGCGTGGAACAGTTCATCCCGGAACTAATAGAGATCGGACTCGATGTTTTGCACCCCATTCAGAAGCACACTATGAACGAGTATAATATTGTAAAAGAATATGGAGAAATATTGTGCTTTTGGGCTGGTATGGATGTCCAGCAGGTGATACCATGGGGAACGCCAAACGAAGTCCGCGCTGAAGTCCGCCGCATGATCGACACCTACTGGAAGCCGGGAGGCAAACTTATAATGACAGCAGGCAACGGAATCAACGGCGACTGCTCCCTGGAAAGCCTGGAAGCATTTTTCGATGAGTGCATGACATACGGAAGAGCAATAGTTATTAAGGATGGGAGACTATGAAATACATAACAATATCAACAATACCTGGGATGACAGTTCCCGAAGCTTATATAACAGACATACTGACCCGCAAACTGTGCGAGCGTGGGATCTCAGTAACTAAGCCTCAGGCAGATGCTCTGGATCTGCAGCTTGGGGTAGCAGATTTCGGTGTCAAAGATGGATTCAGAATAGAAAAACTCTCCGAAACCAGTGCCAGGATCGTAGGAAATGACCAGAGAGGGCTCCTCTACGGTGTTGGTAGATTCCTGCGTGAATGCAGTTTTGGTGATGGAGAGTTCACACCGTGCGAATGGAGCGGGTTCTCGTCTCCCTCAAAACCAGTGCGTGGGATGTATTTCGCAACCCATTTCCACAACTACTACCATGATGCCCCTATACAGGCTATCAATGAGTATGTGGAAGACCTGGCCTTGTGGGGATGCAGCACTATCAGTGTGTGGTACGATATGCATCACTACACAGGTATTGACGATCCTGCTGCCCAGGGGATGATCGCAAAGCTCAAAGTGATACTCAAAGCTGCAAAGAGAATCGGACTTCAACCTGGACTCACATCGATAGCCAACGAAGGTTACTCCACAACCCCTGATCATTTGAAATCAGTTCCGACGCAGACAGCTCATTATGGAGTAGAGATATGCCCATCAAAGCAGGAAGGCCTTGATCTCATAGTAAAGCTGCGGCAGGAGATGCTGGAAGCGTTTGAAGAAGTGGTGGCTGAATATGTCTGGATATGGCCATATGATCAGGGAGGCTGCACCTGCTCTGATTGTATGCCCTGGGGCTACAATGGATACCTGAAATCCGGCAAAGCTGAAGCAGAGGTTATTAAGAAATTCCTCCCCTCTGCAAAAACAGTTGTCTCCACATGGTGTTTTGACTATTTCATAGAGGGTGAATATGCAGGCTTCCACAATGCCCTGGAAACCGGTGAACTGGACTGGGCTGACTACCTTATGATAGACGCTCATGGGGAGTTCCCGCCTTATGTAATAGAACACGGGGTCCCCGGTGGACTGCCTGCTCTCGGTTTCCCTGAAATAAGCATGTATTACATGTGCCCATGGGGAGGATGGGGAGCTAACCCATTACCCAATCATATCCAGAAGATGTGGGACACCAGCGGACACTTGCTCTCTGGTGGGTTCCCATACTCCGAAGGTATATTCGAAGATCTGAACAAAGCAATCTGCTTCCAGCTCTACTGGGATCCTGAAAAAAAGGTATCTGAAACAGTAAAAGAATACGCCCGGTATGAGCTCGGAGTAGATCCGGATATAATGGAACAGGCCTGTAACCTGATGGAAGCCGACCAGCACCACTGGAAAGGTGAGGAGAGTTCCCTGGAATACCATCTGGAACACGCCGATCACGCATTCGAGTGCCTGGAGCTCACCCAAAAGGCAGCAAAGAATATCCCTGCCTGGGCAGCAAAGTCCTGGAGATGGAGAATCCTTTATATAAGAGCCGCCATAGACGCAGCCCTGACAGAGAGTAAAGGTTTATCCACCCCGGCAGTAGACGCAATGCTGGAAGAACTATCCGACATCTACTACGCCGATGGAGCCGAATACACCGTCTGCCCCCTCTCCATCCGCCACCTAAAACGGCTATACGGAGAGATAACAGACAAACAATAAGAAACGCACGACCTAATTCCCCCTTGGCGAAGGGGGCTAGGGGGATTGACTCCCTTCCCAACTCCGTTAGCCCTGAGTAGCCGCAGGCATATCGAAGGGTGGCTTCGGAGAGACTGCCCAATTAGGTCAACAAAAACGCGTAACCCATTCCCCCTAGGAGGAGGGATTAAGGGGATTGATTTCTTTCCAAACTCCGTTAGTCCTGAGTAGCGCAGCGTATCGAAGGGCGGCTTCGGAGAGACTGCACTGTTAAATTGTTTACAACAAACCGCCCTTCGATACGCTATGCTACTCAGGACTAACGGGGTAAAGTACCGTCAAGTCTCAAATAGTGGAAAAGGGACTACAAGGGCTTGCCGGAATAGTCAACAATAACGCCTAGCCCATTCCCCCTTAGACAAGTGGGATGTGACCGTCAAAACACAACCAATAGCATCAACAGGAGCAGTAAAGAAATGAACATACAACTACTGCTGGTGATCACCTTACTGGTGATCATCGGTTTCTCTATCCCGGAATCGGTCAGCGCTGCCCAGAAGCCTGCAAAACGCACCTGCCTGGTTCTGGCTGACGGATACGTAACTGAATATGCATGGAGTGTATACCAGGAAGGCCAGTTCCCGGCTGACCACCCCGGTCACGACTATTGCATCCGTGGTCTGCTGGACTACCGCCATCGCTTCAACAAATGGCTGACCGGTTGGAATGTCAAACGCATTGACCTGGAGAGACATAAAGGCCCACTGCCCCTAAAAGACATTGACCTGGTCATCCTTGATGATGTCCGGCAGGTAACCTGCGATCCATATGAAACCTCACTCGTAGAGTTCGTCCGCGAAGGCGGTGGTCTACTGGTTTACGCGGGCAAATGGGGAATGGGTGGATGTCCAAAAGATATATACTCAGTCCTCACAGATATCAGCAGTTTCAGCGGAACTCCAGTAGGCAAAATCCTTCCTATACAAATATCAAACACTCCTGACTGGGATCCACTCGGTTCAAACCCCACCAGTAACCGCAATCCGGTATTCAAAGATGCCGCGCTGGGAAAAGGAATCGACACCGCCAACTGGCGCGTAATGGCTCTGCATACCGGCAAGTCCAACGGACAGGTGCTGGCTGAACTAGACGGCAAACCATTCATTTCCAAAAGTCATTATGGCAAGGGCTCAGTGGTTGTTTATGCCGGTGATGATCTGGGCTGGATTCGTCAGGGGTTTTGGTCAGTCGACGATGGCGACACCAATATCAACAAATACTCCGGCACCCTCTGGAAGCGCATGGCCGCATTAGCAGTCGGTGATACAAAACCTATCGCTGCATCCCCGGATCCTGCAACCACATGGCAAAAGGGCCCGGCATTTGCTCATCCTGATCAGCCGATGAACATACAGTGGGGTGGATATTTCTACTATCGCTTCCCCGAAATGGTCAAAGAGTGGACAAAAGATATCGTATCTCACTCAGCCACGGTATACTTTGGAGCACCCGAGGAATTCGGTAAAGCCGGAGTGCAGGGCTGGGAATCAGTCGGTGTAGCTTTAAATGCCGGAGGAACCACAGAAGACTCAGCTACCTGGATGGTCGATGCAGATGGTAAAGTAATGGACAAAATGCCCTGCTACAACAATCCCAAAGCCCTTGAACTGATGTCCAAAGGTATGAGTAAATGGGCTGCAGAAGTTAAGGCAAAAAGCCCCTGGGTAGCATATGGACATATGGGTGATGAGACCGAATGGGGCAGCTGTTACTGTGAATACTGTAAAGCCGCATTCCGCAAACAGTTCGGCTACGAAATGCCGCTCCCGAAAAATGACTTCTCTAAGGAATACCTTAACCAGTGGATGGACTATCAACTGTTCAAGAACGAATGTATCGGCAAAATGTATGCCAGAGCTGGTAAAGCCGCAAAAACGGAGTTTCCAGGAATCAAAATGTTTGCGTCTTTGCCTCTTGTCGGTGCAATGTGCCACGGTGACGACTTGTTCCACACGCAGTCCGGTTTCGATCTCCTTTGGGACCACACCTACCCTGGTACTATGGCAATCCGTGTAGGTCTCAATGCCCAGGTGCTTGAAGAGACAGCCTATCTACAGGGACGTCCAAATGTTCCGATCTTCGATCTATTGCAGGGCTTCGACTCATATGACCGTTCACCAAATATGCCTCCGCCGGAGTATATGCGTGAAATGGCCTGGCAGGCAATTGCACACGGAATAGATTCCATCGGTTGGTTCGTCTATAATGCTTATTTCTGGACTCTTCCAGGTACCGAGGCGTGGGACGAATGCGGTCGCCTGGCAGATGACGTATTGTCCCCTCTAACTCCAACCCTGTATGAGATGCACAACTCAAAACAGCCAATCGGACTGCTCTACAGTTATTCCCAGGAAGCAGTAGACGGCCTCAAAGAGAAAATGATGGACAAAGACGATCCCTGGAAAGGCGTCATCCGATGGTGGTCTACACACGCAACCCAGGAAGCATATGAAGTCCTAAAATACTCCCAGGTGCCGTTCAATGTGATCAGTGAGCACAGAATGCTCGAAGGAAAAGAGCTGCCCTGGAAAGTAATCGTTATTCCATACGTCGAATATCTGCACCCCAAAACAACAGCCGCACTGCAGAGTTTCATGGCAAAGGGCGGAACGGTTTACGTCGGCTCTAACTCCACACTTGATTTACCGGGAATCAAAAAACTCCCGATGAGCTTCGATACCAAGTTCACCACAATGTGGCCCAAAGACAGACTCAAAGAATGGAACCAGCGCAGAGTGCGAAACTATATGATCAGCCCATTCCTGGTCAAAGCCGAACAGATGAGCAAACTCTTTGCAAACTACAGCAAAGACGCGATGGTGACAGTCGATGACTCCGAGGTTATCTACAACGTCCGTGAAGCCGGGACTGCAATGTACCTATTCTTCATAAACGATCACCAGTTAAACCCGGACTCAGCCGACTATCGTAAAAAGCGACAGAAATATAATCACTTCATGCTGATGCCGATGGAGTTCCCAACAGCCAATACAACCGCTCACATCAGAGGGAACGGTTACCTGTATCCGCTGCTCTCAAAAGGCGCTCCGGTCAAACTGCAAAAGGCCAAAGCCACAGCCCTCAACCTGAAAATGAATGGCGGAGATGGGCATGTTTATCTTCTCCTGCCTGAAAAAGTAACCGGAGTCGAGTTCACATCAGAACCTAAACGCACCAAGACAGGGGTTGAAATCAAAGCCCAAATCCTCGACAGAATCGGAGTCATAAAGGCATCTATTCCCCTGCGAATAGACATGACCAGCGGTAAAGTAAAACAGACCGTATACGCCACAACCAAAATGGGCACCCTGTCCTGGACAGCCCCCTACCTGAAAGACTTCCCAAATGCCCCTGTGACAGTAACAATCACAGACATGGCATCTGGCAAGATAGTGAGAGGAAAGACGCTGTAAGAGATACTCCAGGTTCTAAACCCGTGGAATTCGACGGGTTATGAGTAAGTTCGATACAATGGACCGGAAGCTCGAATTCCGGTCCATTGCAACAATTCTGTAGCCCACTCGGGGCTTCGAGTTATCTAAATGAAGAAAAAACTATCGTGTTACTTAGGAGATTTGTTCGGAATTACGTCATCCTGAACTTGATTCAGGACCCATCTTGGCCGTGTTTAGATGCTGAACGAGTTCGGCACGACGTATTCCCTGAAAAACGAACTCAGACGGTCTCTATTTATTGCTCGTAAACGCTGTAACCAATATTCTGTGCAATCAAAACCCATTCCAATCCCATCGAATTCGATGGAATTAGAACAGCAGAATATTTCCGGATGTCCGGCATACTAAGATAAGGACAAATTTACAAATGACTCACAAAAACACAATCAAGAACCTACTCCTATTACTCCTACTGCTTGCACTGTCAATCACCGCGCAAGCTCAAATCTTTACCATTTCAGTAAAATCAGCAGCCGACCAATCGGATGTTAAAAAATCAGGTTCGCTGGCTGCTGTGTTGGCGAAAGTTGGCAAGAAGCCGGCTACCATTGAACTCATTGGTCCTGGGGAATACAAGCTGAATTCAGGACTTACTGTTCCAAAGAATGTTACTCTCAGGTTTGACAGGGGTGCGATTCTATCTGTTCCAGCTGGGAAAGAACTTATCATAAACGGCGGGATAGAAGCTGGACTCCAGCAGATATTCTCTGGAGAAGGCATCGTAAATGGCGCAATTCAGGTGCCAACGGTTTACCCACAGTGGTTCGGAGCTGTTGGCGATTCCGTTGCTGATGATACAGTGGCTGTGCAAAAAGCAATCGACCTCGCATGCCGGAGCCGGGTATTATCTGTTGATCTGAATCGGGGACAATACCGGATCACAAAAACATTAAACTGCACAAACACCCGTGAACCAGGCACACTGATGCGGGACGGGCTTATGATATTCGGGGCATCCTTTACCGGAGCAGCCCTGGTTGGTGAAACCGGTGATGGACATGCTGTAATAGAGACCAGCGGGAGTCAGTGGCTTACACTCAAACAGTTTTGTATCAACCCGGGTAACAACAATAAGAGCACTGTAGCACTATTCGTCGGATGCCCGAAAATACTCCCACAGTCCCAGAACCAGACCTACAACCTCATGATCTTTATGCACGATGATCCCACTGCAAACAATGGCAATGGCACAATCGCCGTCTGGAACTTTGGATCCGAAGAACACACTTACGACCGCATATACATCCACGCAAACCGACCGGTTGTCCTGACTGCATACAACGGTACCAACGGATTTGAATATAAGAACTCCTATCTGGAACTGCTCCCAACACATTCGCTGGGTGTGACAACATTCACCGGTGAATGCTTCCTGGCATCAATAAACAAACGGTTCCCTGCTGTCACAACAGTCGATATTAACTCATTAAACATGCAGAACACTTACATCGGAGTCACCTTTGGCAACGAAGGCAGCAGCACCTGCGCATTTGACGTAAGAGGAGGTCTTACCGGATTCACCTATTCAGGCACAATCGAAGGTTTTGCAGGCTTCGCCAAAATCAACGGGGCAATCGTCGCCGGGAACGTAACGGCAACTTTCGGAGGAGTAGCAGACCCTACAGCTCCTGTAATCACATTCGGTGAAAATGCCCAGATTGTTAACTCCGATATGAAGTTCACCTTCTGTGCCCAACCAGACAGAAATCTGTTCAAAATGGAAGCCCCGGAGTCAAAAAACACCGGAATAATCAACTCAACAATAAAAACATCCCAATCCCCGGAATGGATAGTAATCCCGGAAAAGCTAAAAGCCAACTCAACCACCAGCACAATAGTGACATCGTTCGGAAAATAGAATCCAAATCCCCCTGCCGGATAACACCAACCCAAATCTCCATTTGGAAGGCAGGGGAATGGCACTACCCAATTCCCCCTGGAGAAGAGCACAATCCAATTCCCCCTTGGAGAAGGGGGTTAGGGGGATTGATTCAAATGCATCGGTCTCAGAGCACATGGGGTAACAAACCTGTATGATTTTGCACAAACCATTACCCCCGAAGCGCCGATGCCGATGCACCACTAACCTCTGCAGCGTCCCAGATCGAGCGCAATCCTAACAGGAAAGAACTCCACCCCACCCCGTTCGTGCTGAGCTTGTCGAAGCACGGACGGAAGCCGACCTCTTCAATATAACACTTGACTTCCTCAAACAACCTGATATCATACTGTTATCAGGTTATACTATCAATTTTCATCCCCAAGGAGCCAAGTAATGTATAGAACGCTCTTCATCATATCCATATTGGCAGTATCCATCTCCTTACCGTGCGCAGCTGACTGGAAATCCCACATTGTCCAGCAGATCAATGGCAAGAGAGAACGAATAAAGCTTAAAGCTGAGATACAGGTTGTAACTGAACAGATGAATGAGATCACCGGGGTGCCTTATATGGTGTATCTGCCGGACAAAGACCAGATACTTATGACATTCGCCTACCGCTCACCACATGTAGCCGCGTTAATCTCCAGCTCTGACCATGGCGCCACCTGGAACAAGATGTGGTTTATGCGTACGGACACTTCAGGCAACCCGGCTCTTGGTTTCCAGACAGGACTCAGCTATCTGGGCAATGGGAAAGTAATATCCGGCACCGGATATATCAGCGAAGACTATGGCGCAACCTGGCCGGGCTACCGTCCCGTGCCGACCTGCTGGCCTGGAAAAGCCTTTTATGGATGGGACCCCATATATGTTGACCGTGACCCGAATACCGGAAAGATAAACCAGCTGATAGTATCAGACTGGCGTCAGGTGGATCCTGCTCACGAATACACATCCAATGCATCGATCTTCTTCAGCACCGATGAAGGCCAGACCTGGTCCCCCACTCAGGAAGTTCCCGAATGGAAAGATGTCAATGAGGTAGCCTTCATTCGGGCAAAAAACGGAGACCTGATAGCAGGCTGCCGGACTGACAATCCGGAGCGTTTCAAACAGGATATCGATCATTACTGCGGACTTGCAGTCTCGATCTCCAAAGACAACGGTAAAACCTGGTCCAAGCTCAACAGACTCTATGAATGGGGTAGGCACCACCCTTCTATGGTCGTAATGCCGAATGGTTATATTGTTATGAGCTATGTAGTTAGATTGGGTTACAACCGCACAACGGATGACTACCCGCAGTTTGGTATAGAAGCCATAGTCAGCCGGGATAACGGACAGACCTGGGACCTTGACCACAAATACATACTCTCCTCCTGGAAAGGTAACCGCACAGGTCCCAACGAATGGTGGGCAAGCAGCCAGGCAACTTCCACAGTGCTCCTCCCCGACGGTTCCCTCCTGACTGCATATGGCACAGGATTCCGCGGTGTACCCAGAGCATCGGATGGTCAACCATCTCCCCGTGATGTCGGACTCGTTCACTGGAAACTCAACACCAAAGGTCTGAACAAAGAGCACACGATATCCGATGCAGCCTGGAACTCCGACCTGCGCAACAAGTTCCAGCTTACCCCGATAGATTATAGTAAGCTTGCTTCTGTTGAATCCAAAAAACTCCTGGTCTCCCGAGACTTCGGAGCTACCATAACTGCATCCAAAACAGACAAAGATCCTTCCGTGCTGGTCCTGAACGATTATATGACCAAAGCAACACTGACATTCCGAAGCATGCCTTGCTGGCTTGATATTAAGTGGAAGCAGCCGCAAACCATCAGTGAAATCCGCATTCTGGCAGGAGAACCTGCCCAGATCAAACTGCCCAGCGGCGAATGCGCACCTCTGGAATACACTCTGCAGTATTTCTCGAACGGCAATTGGGTTGACCTGGTGACTCCTGTAAAGCAGGAGATAACAGATAAGTCCATAAGAGATTTCGACAAAGGACTGGTATTCACCCACAAGTTCCCGGCAGTCAAGACAACCACTGTAAGACTCCGTATAACCAACTCCAGCGACACCGGTAAAAGAATCTCCTCCCCGGACAAAGTCATACTCCAACCGGAAGACAGAGCAACAACAATAAGAGGCATTGAAATACTGAGCCCGTAATGCAATTTGTATGTAAGCGGTGCCAGATTGTGGTTCAGGCTTCCAGCCTGCTATCCCTGGGTTACCTGGGTGTAACAAAGGATGACAGAACATCAATAACGGAGTCTTCAAAGAACTTAGAGTTCAGAGTTATTGGAAACATGTCATGCTGAACTTGATTCAGGACCCATCTCGAACGTGCCTGGGTGCTGAATCAAGTTCAGCATGACGTAATACTCAACATGTGTGAACTGTTGCCAAATAACCTTGACGCGGGAAGATGCGCTGTGCTAGAGTTTCGTGAGAATTGGGGCCGCCTTTAGCGGTATGATATATACTATTTTCTGAGGTATATCCAAATGCAATCAACAGATAACATAACTGAACACACTCTCAAAGCTGGTGTCGCCAAGGTGGACATTACCTGCGAGGTCGGTGGAACCTATGACGAGTTGCTTCCGGAAAAAGCTAAAAAACATATTCCTCACGAATATCTCGGCAGCAGGCTGGTCGTCGATGATCCGCTCTCAGCCCGGGTTCTTGTGCTGGATGACGCCGGGAACAAGATCGTGCTGGTTACAATGGACGTCACTGCAATCGCTGGCCGCAGCATCAGCCAGGACATCTTGAGCGACAGTGCAGACGATTTCATGCCGAACCTGCGCGCCCGTCTATCTGCGGATTTCGACATCTCCGGCGAAAATGTGAGCGTATGCGCCTCCCATGTCCACCAGACTCCCCGCATGCTGTGCGACGACGCAGCCCAGATTGCACGCATTGCAGCAGCGGTGGATGAGGCCTTGCAGAACATGACAGCGGTCACGATAGGCGTCGGTAATGGTTACGAGAACACACTCACATTCAACCGGACCATAATGCTGAAAGACGGGACGGACTACACCCTGACTCCATACCCGCGGGAAGAAGACATCGCAGGCTTGCGGCCAATCGATCCCGAAATCGGCATACTCAGGATCGACAAGCTGGATGGCAGTCCGCTCGCAGTTCTCTACAACTTCGGCACACACGTGTTACTGGGTTCGCCAAAGGGAAACCAGGGACATGTAACCGCCGACCACGTGGGGGTTACGCGGCAGTATCTGGAAGACGCCATCGGCGGTGGGGTAATGGCTTTCTTCCTGCAGGGTTCCGGCGGCGATGTTAATGAAGTGACAATTGCCGATAACCACAACCGCAATCGCACCACAGAGTTCGGCACCAAACTGGGGCAGAGTGTTCTGGACGGTTACACCAGTATTGCTACCAAGTCGAGTAAGCTCGCACTCGTCAGCCGGAATGTGCAGCTTCCCCTGCGGACAGACATACCCGATTGCCTGGAACGACTGGAGCAGCAGCAGAATGCTTTGAGAGCCTCGCTAAACACACAATATGCCTACCTGCTAAGCTTCAAGGAGTTTATGCCGCTCTATCTGCGCTACGCCTTGAGCCCGGAGTTCCCCTCCCATCCATCGTTCCGCTACCTCAAAGCTGCAGAATGCGGAGACGGTTCAATAGACGAGGAAGACCAGCACAACCGGCTTGAGATCCAGAAGTATCTTGAACGGATCTACGTCATGGAAGAGATGACCCGCAACGAATTGAAAATCTCAATGCTGAAGAAACACCAGGAAGTCATTACAGGTGTTGGAACTCCCACGATTGACGCGGAGATCAAGGGCTTAAAAATCGGCGAATGTGTGCTGATCATCGCACCAATGGAGCTTCTCACAGAAATCGGTTTGAACGTCAAGAAGATGTCTCCATTCCCGAATACCTATGTGGTCGCGATCAGCAACGGGTATCTACACTATGCCGCCCCCGCATCCTACTATCCCAGAGGCGGATATGAAGTAAACGAATGCCTGTTAGCACCCGAGTGGGAAGAGATTTACATGTCCACCGTGCGGAGTATCCTGAACGAGCTGTAAAATAGTAAGTGTTCAGTATACCGAAGGTGCCAGTTAATTCCCCCTTGGAGAAGGGGGCAGGGGGATTGATTCCCTTCTCCAGGGATTTCGTATTCTGCGGGAACGTCTGGATGACAAAAGCAGACAAATATAATCGTAGCTAAGTTCCCGAGAATATAAAATATTGTTGACAACTGATAAGGGACAATTCGCGCAAGTTGATAATATGTGGGATCTGGAGACATAAATGAGGGTTTAAGTAGATTAGTATGGATACAGTAACTTTGTGCAGATTAGCGATATTAGTATTTCTGTTTGTAGCGGTGGGATATGCATGGAGGGACTTTTATAGACGACCTTAATTGCCCAATATGAGAGGATTCTTTGGTATGAATGAAACGATGGCAGTATCTAACAGACTTACGTTAATAGTATTAATGGTTGCGGTATCAGTATCTATTTCCGCAGCCGCAACCTCCCGCCGTGTGGAGGTCCACTTATATGGAGGTGACACTGCAAACGGTGCACCGCTGGCTGCTTGGTACCGCTCAATCGGCATCACTGACGTATGGCTCCCTTATGGCAAAGGAGCATTCCCCCAGGACACAGCTAACGATGGTTACCTCCCAACTGCCCAGACTCCCGAAGATATGGAAGCTGCCGGGACACTTGCTTCATACAGAAAGAATCACATCAGATACTGTTGGTTCGAGCGACCGGTACCTGATTTTCTCTATATAATATCCAAACGGGCTGACTTCCCGAAAACCAACCTGTGGGACTCAACCGCCGAGACCGACGCTGTCTGGGACAACATCTGCAGCAGGATCAAGTCAATATATCCAAACGTTCGCAAAGCGGGTTTCTCAGGGCTCATCTATGACTCCGAAGCCTACTACAGTTACCAGGGGGATGAGTCTGGCAAGGAGAAACCGTGGATATGGGGCGGTCACTCCGACCAATACGGACTCACTGGCAACTACTATAAGAGAGGCCTGCAAATCGGAAAAGCCATAAGCTCAGTCTGGCCGAAAGCTAAAGTCATCATCGCCTATGCATTCGGATACAAAGGTGAAAGCTGGTTCTACCGTGGGATCAAAGACGGCGGCACCGATTTCTACGTCGGCCCAGAGCACACCTACGGAGCTGGACCGGTCGAAAAGGACCTGGGTGAGGCCTGGTATCAGTCATGGTGGCGCGGAAGAAAGCTCAAGGAAACCTGCGACTGGAAGCGCACCCAGTTCCCGTTCATCAAAGACAACCAGCACGTAAACGCAGGCCTGTTCCCAATCGATTTCGGAGCAAAAAAACCGAACTATCGTGCTAAATACTTCCGTGAACAACTGGATCAAGCAGCCAACAGCGATCCCAAAGGCCCAATCCCGGTCTGGATCTGGCCCCAGGGTCCATTCTCACAAGAAGCTTTCGAGTCAGTTAAGTACGCTTCAGGAGAATCCGCCCAAGACTACCTGAAAGCCCTGAAAGCCTACAGCAAAGCATTCGGGAAATAGTTAAAAGTTAAAAGTTAAAAGTTGATAGTTGATAGTTGATAGTGGAGAGTGAAGAGCTGCTCTCCCTATCGTAACAGTTTAGAGTTATCAGAAACACGTCATCCTGAACTGTTACTTTTCCGTGTATTCAGTGTATTCCGTGGTAAAATATCCCTATTCGGCGGATAACTAAAACAAGCATTCATAATTCCGAGAGGTAAGAGTTTTACAGATAAGTATTCTGTCTCCTGACTCCTTGGTTCAAATGAGAATGGAAAGCCAATATTTCCGACTTCCGTGTGTAGGTAGGAGAACAAATGCCGGGGATCGTCGATACAAGCAATAGCGCATATGCGGTTCTGCGACCGGTTCCGATCAATGCGGTTACCCTGGCCAATGGCTTCTGGAAACCTCGAATGCAGGCTGACATTGATGGTATTTTGTCATTTTTAGCCTGGCTGGACGAGGATGATCAGACAGCACCTTTCCGTGCGTATGCCAAAGCCGCTAGAAGTGGTAACGATTCAGAAATACCAGCTGCATTGGAAACGCTGAAACGGAATCTATCTGGCAATCATCCCTGGACAGCCAGCACAATGGCATGGCTGGAAGCATGTGCATGGTACTTGCATTCATTCGACAATCCAACCATTCGGAACCTGCTCGATGAATTTGTTGATGGCATTGTAGCTGCCCATAAGAGTGAAGTATTCCTCCAAACGTATTATGGGGATATCTACGAAAATTCCTACGATCTGGCTACTCCCGGACATTTGATTCAAGCTGCGATTGCACATCACCGCGTTACTGGAAACATTGCATTTCTTGAATGCGCTATGCGTGTAGCTGATGATGTCTGCAGGAAGTTCAAGGTCGCCGGACATGCGTGCATTGAAATGTCCCTGGTTGAACTCTACCGTGAGACAGGTGACACCAAATATTTAGATAATGCCAGGCAGTTCCTGGAACCGTGGCTTCGCCAAACACCCGAGATAGGCAAAGGCAGCGGGTTGTTTGAAGATCCCTGGGCAGATACTTGGTGCGGCAGGCACGTAGTTCGGCAGCCATACCTGTGTGCAGCAGCAGCGGATTACTTGGCGGAGACTGATAATCCAGCTTTTCTGAAACAAATGGATGCAATATGGGCTGATATGACGACTGGGAAGATGCAGATCACCGGTCAGATTGCTACCAGCAAAATGGATGTAGGTGCTGAACAGATTGTTGACAAACCATTTGAACTATCTGCAGGCGTTTTTGATCTCCAGCATGGCAGTCATCACCTCGGGTTTGAGCTGTGTGAAGCTGTCGGTAATGCATTCTGGAACTGGAGAATGCTGTGTGCAACTGGCAAGACAACATATGCAGACCAGTTCGAACGAGTCCTGTATAATGGGTTTCTTGCTCATATCTCACTGGATGGAACAAAATTCCACTACACCTGCGCTCTGGCATCTGATGGAAATCATCTCCCACGCACCGTCAGTTCCGGCTCCGGACACGGTGTATGGTGCGGATGCTGCCCTCCAAATGCACTGCGTTTTATAGCATCAATACCGGGTTACATGTTCAGCACATCCGAGAGTGGTCTGTGGGTGCATCTATACGACAACTGTCGTTTGGACTGGCATCTGGCAGATGGTTCGCCCGTGACCATTATTGAAAAGACTGATTACCCGTGGGATGGGCGGATTTCATTCGAAATTCAATCGGATAAAACTGCATTATTCGATTTCTTCCTGCGCATCCCGGGATGGTGTATGGATGCGATTGTCAAAGTGAATGGCGCTAATATCGATGTCAATCCACGGAAAGGTTCGTACTGCCGGCTGCAGTGCAACTGGAATAGTGGGGATGTCGTTAGTCTTGAACTGGAGATGCCAATACTTGCAATGTCCGCAGATCCGCGCGCACTGGATTTTCGAAACAAGACGGCTTTGATGCGCGGCCCGTTAGTCTATTGTTTTGAAGGTGTAGATAATATGGGATGCGATGTTTCTGATATTTGTCTATGCGATGGCAGTGATCTGAAACCACTTAGTGGCTGTTCCCGTGATTCTGATTTATACAGTCCTTATGCAGAAGCAGTGGGATTCAGAGCTGTATATGAACCGGACATGTTAAACGGCATCACAACGCTTCAACGGGAATCTGATAGTGACAATAAAGAATCGAGTACGCTTATGGCTATTCCATACTACGCGTGGGATAACCGTGAAAAGTCAAAAATGAGCGTCTGGGTTGATCACAAAAAATGTCCAAATGAGCCAGGGAGAGTTTCTGAATGAGATACAACCATCCTGATCACAAATGGTTCGGCGACAGTCCTATCAACTTGCTAGTAGATTATTATCCCGAAGTATCATTCCGGCCGTATGGTTCCGGAGCTACTCCTGAGAATGTGCTGCCGGTACTGAGGGATCTCGATCTCGGGTATTTAGTCATCTACGCCAAAGGTCATGGAGGCAACACCAGCTTCCCCAGTTCCCTTAAAACTGACCACCCGATGCTTGGGCAGGATATGCCGGAAGCGTTCCGCAAGATGACCCGAGAGACAGGCACGAAGCTATTCCTCTACTACAGCGGTCTTCTGGATGGCAATGCCGGAATCGCACACCCGGACTGGATAATGCAGGATGCTCTGGGAAATCCCATAGAGATGTTCGCGGATTTCAAAGACCTGTTTACCGGCCACCCGATGTGTCCTCTTAGTGAATATTTCACCGAGTGGGTCAGCGTGCATCTCCGGGAACTGATCGAGCGATATGATCCGGATGGTTTTTGGGTAGACGGAGACTGGCCGGGTCCCTGTTACTGTCCAAGGTGTTTGGATCTTTTCAAAGAACGATATGGTTATGAGTTCGACCGGGAACAGACCAGAAAGGATATCGAAGGCTCTGGTACATTCTGGCCATCTCTGGATAAAGCATCGGACCAGTTCAAGGACTACACCAGGCACTGGGCACGGATAACCCACGAGTGGCGGATTCGATTCCGCGAATATATCAAGTCCTTGAAGCCAAATTGCATGTACAGCGCAGGCAACGTCAGCACCCGCAGGGAGTGGCTGGAACCTTTCGACTGGAGATCAGGTGACTGGTTCTCCCCGGGCAATCACCGGTACAGCATGAGCATAATCACCCGCAGGTACACAACCCTCGGAATCCCATACGATGCCTACACCTGTGACACCTACTTCATCCACGCCAACAAACAGCAGCGGTCCCTCACAAAGACACTGGACCGGATGCTGCAGGAGGGTGCAACTCTCCTTGCAAATGGCTGCACATGGGGGTACTGGACCTATCCGATGCCCAATGGAGCATTCGTCCCTTCCAAGATGAAGCTGGCAAAACAGGCTTCCGAGTTCGCCCACGCAAGAAAGGCCTGCTGTCTCCACACAGAGCCTCTACCCTGGACAGCAGTAGTTGAAGTTAAACCAGTCGATGGAGAGTTCTGGGGGCCAACCAAAGCCCTGATAGAATCCCACCGCTCCCCGGTAATAATCGATGAGAGCGATCTCAATGCAGACATGCCATACGACCTGATCGTCCTCTCAAAACAGTTCGGACTAGATCAGCAGATAGTCAATGACCTTGCAGCCTATGCTGAAAAAGGAGGTAACGTGTTATCGACCGGTTCCACAATAGAATCCGAACCCTACCAAAATCTGCTTGGAGCTGAGATAATCAAACGCCAGGCAGTCAATGACGGCCACGTTATCCTGAAAAATGGAGCCTCAGCCGGAGTGTATGCAGACTGGGATCAACTGAATCTTACTGAGGCTCAGGAACTCTATCCCCTCTACCTCTCCTGGGACCAGTTCAATCCCGATATCAACAAAATAACCCCAAACTGGCCGATCCACGGAATGCTGGACGAAGAAAACCCCGAGCCCGCAGGCTTCCCGGCATGTGTCTATCGCCGAATAGGCAAAGGCATGCTGGTCCACATCTGCACGGACATCTTCAAGCCCTTCTGGCAGTATGGAAACCGTGACATTCTAGCCTGGTTCAAAGAGGTCCTGGATTTCATACAGCCCAACCCGCTATTCAAAACAGATGCCCCCTCCTGGGTAGAAATCTCGCTCAGAAAACAAGACAACGACATTCTAGTCCATTTCGTAAACGGCAACCCGGGCAGAGACATGAGCTTCCAAAACTCCACCGACCTCTGGGTAGATGAAATCCCCACCCTCGGCCTGATCACCAGCTCAATAAAATCCTCCAAACCAACCGAAGTCCTGCAGGAGCCCGGCAATGAACAAATCGAATGGACCTGGTCCGATGGCATACTGACATTCAAACTAACGGCACTGAAAATCCACTCCTGCGTGCGGGTGAAGGGATAGGCTTCAGGCTTCAGACTTCGGACTTCAGGAAGAGAGAAGGAAATTATGAAGTATGAGTTATGAATTATGAAATGGAAAAATGGCAGCGGTTACCCCTATAAGCCAACCGCCCCTCCCAGTCTCCAAGTCCTCCCAGTCTCCAAGTCTCCCAGTCTCCAAGTCTCCCAGTCCAATACGCATCGGTATCAGAGCGGAGGGTATTAAAGCCCACACTCACCACAACCGAATGCCCCGAAGCGCCGATGCCGATGCACAACCCCTGCCGAAGAACCACACCCATTCCCCCTTGGCGAAAGCGCACAACCCAATTCCCCCTTGGAGAAGGGGGGCAGGGGGATTGACTCCCTTCACATCTCACAAACCCAGGCATTACCCCACATTAGCAAGACTCAAAACCTTCTACTCATCTCTTCCCAGCATCCTCCGCATCTCCGCGTGAGATTCCTGGAAATTCACCTGGAATTATCCAAAGAATACAACAGTCCCACCAGCTTATCTACACTCGTTGATGGATTATCTGTAAGTTTTCTGCCCACACTGGAATGATGACGGCGTAGTTCCTCTGCACGTTCCATTGCAGCAGCTCTATCAGGCAACATGCCGAAGACGTCCCGATCCTTTGCATAGTTAGGCATGAGTGCTTTCAGTCTATCGACCATATGGCTTTGAGTGCATGCTCCAGTAGAGTAGTCATAATGCAGGTAATACCACAACTCAAAACACGGATTTGAGAATGCAATGTCTACTTTCGGTCGCTTTGTTGCATTTACCAATACCTGGTTAATATATTGCCTGCCATCGTCATCAAAGACACACCAGGCATCATCATATTCTTCATCTACCTTTTTGCTTTTTGCGTATTCTATCAGGTTCACAGGATCCGACCCCGATCTTGTCCCCGGGTCAATATCTATCTTAATATTCGATAATCGTCGTTCCTTCCTGATTGCTTTGAAGTAAATATACTCGGTCTTCTCACCTTCACATATGATATATACAGTATACTGAGGTTCTATCCGTGGCTTACGCCTGCCAAACGAGTTCTGCTTTCCTCTGTTTCCCATAAATTGAAGTCCCCCAGGAATGGTATAGCGCCATATCGTCCGTTGAGATAACCCTTTCTGAAATTCTCTCCAGCACGCGGTTTAATATCCCACAGCGAGTATAGATCAGTAGACATTGACCTGTTTTTCTCAGTAAACCATATTTGATCTCTTCTGAAAAGCTCAGCATCAAGCAATGAGCTGTCATGCGTGGTGAATATCAATTGGAAGGATCCGGAGTGACGATGCACCATATCTATCAATGATCGTGTAAGAGTCGGATGCAGACTTGAATCCAACTCATCACAGAAAAGGACATTGCCATTCAGCAGTGAATGAATAAACGGACCAGCGAGAGAAAAGAGACGCTGTGTACCATCGGACTCATTATCTTTCAAATCAAAATCTACATGAGTAACACCATCTGCCATTAAGTGTTTTGATATTACCTTTTGCAGGTAGACTGATACATGTTTTACAGCCAAATCTGGTGATAGTCGTAAGCGTAACTCATCCTGAATTTGTGGCCACACGCGAGATTCTTCAAGTGGTTCTTTCTCACAAGTGAAATCTTCAATACCTAGATCGGCATCCTTAAGCATTGCTTGAATCATGGATTTGACTTCAGGATCTCTTTCACAAAGTCCCGCAGTCCACCGCATTTCTGCTGAATTCTCAGGTTCACTCGATATTGTCCTGAAGCTTCTCCGGAACCAGTCAAACACTATAGCTGCATGTGGATGGTTGTTCTGCGCAGATTTTGCAAGAAACAGCGTGTTGTCATTAGTCTCGTTCCAGAGGCTCCGGTTCTTAGGTTTCCAGTAATCACCCAGCTTCGGATCACCATACGTCCCATCCGACTGCAGTTCCCGATGGAAAAGCATCCTGGGAGCAACCTTAAGCGCATCCAGATTGGCCTCGCTCAACCACTCCTCACGAACTCTATACTGGTCAGCACTGAATCCATATATGAATCGCCGCCCATCCTTTATAAACACAACCTCAAACTCAGTAGGCTGCTCCACAGTATCCGGATCAAGCCTGAAGGGAATAACATCAATCTTTTCCCCTCTCTGCAATTCATGCGACTTCAAAACCAGCTGCCGCATAGTCTGGAGTGCCATAATCACATTGGACTTACCCGAAGCATTAGCCCCGTAAATAGCAGCGGTCTTGAGCAGACGAACTTTACCACTCGGATCACTAAACACATTCCCCGGATGTATATCCTCCGATGATGCGGTCAAGCTTAATGTAACCTTGTCTTTTATTGATCGGTAGTTTTTTACGCTGAATTCTACTAACATTTCGAGTTCCTCTAAACGCTTTACTGAACCATACATGGAACACGCAGTGTATAATACCTTACTTTTGCATATACATAATTCCTGCATGCAACTGATATATACCACATATTTGTAGTATTTATACTTTATCGGCTGTTATATCTGCAACATACACTGTTTTATTGAATCACGAGATTGTGATAGATAAGTTGGTGGATAGACGCTTTACTTCCTCTCAATCTTCACCCGTGATATCCCACGCTGCAGGACCACCTTTATCGCTGGCCTTCCAGCCCAGGTGGAGTCAGTGATGGGAGCAGTCCAACCGGTAACTACTCTGGTATTTTTCAGAGAACAATTCGGGATGACTATCGCTGCAGAGTTTGCTCTGCAATCGACCGTCAACATCGACTTATCACCTGTCACTTTTACATCCGCATGTTCAGTGATCCCAATCTCAGTCGCCTTGCCATCCACCTCAGCAACTATCGCCGGAGTATGGGTCAATACGACAGAAGTAGTAAGCCCCAGCCTGACAGGAATATTGAGGGTGAGTATCTTTGGGCATTTAATGTTTTCGAATAAAATACCCGGTTTCTCAGATCTTGTATGAAACACAGCCCGTTTCGACTTTTGTTCGTCGGTCAGTTGCAGATTGGGAGTCACCAGTCTCCAGAAATCGGTAAGGACATATGCCGCATATCCCTCACCAGGATTCTCGACATTCGCATCTTTTATAGGCCTCGGATCGTTCATCTCGAATATATACGCATATACAGGTTTGCCATTCTGAAGTCCGAGTCTGCCGGTATCCACCGTAAGTTTAGCCCTAGTCATCTTCGGATCGTGACCTATCGCATTGACTATTCCCAGTCGCCCTTTGGTAAATCCATATGCTTCAACTTCATCCTTTGTACGCCACCATTTTGGGGATACTGCTTTCTCGACCATCTTAATATACCGAAGCTCCCACGAGGCCTGCATCCATGGTAGTCTCTGGAGCACCCAAAGGTTCCCACACCAGCCATACATAATGTCATATGCAGCAAGCGTAGGATCAGCCTCCATATTGCCATATGTGGGACAGATGATATGTCCCTGCGGTTCGCTGAGTTTGTTCCTGAACATCTCCAGGGCCACCTGACGCCACTGAGAACTCATAAGCTGCTGCCACTGAGGTTCCCGGTACTCAATATATCCTATATCTACAAATGGAGTTCCGCTGCCATTCGTAAAGATCGCATTCTCCGGATTAACCTCCTGCAATCGCTTACGAAGCTGCCGGACATAGTCCAGATAGTCATAACTCTGAGCAACACCCCGGATTCCCCAGTCCGCAATATCAGTTGCAGCAAGACCATCGGCATAGAAATAGTCCATCTTCCACTTTTTCATCCGGTCACAGGCCATATCCTGCATATACTTTCTTGTCACCGGATTTCCAATCTGGAAATAGAAGGATGCACCCTCACCGCTGTCGCTGTTGGCGCCGGTCGCTATAAGATTTCCCTCTATATCTCGTATTCCCAGGTCCTTGCGAGTCTTGTAGACATCTGAACCCTTGTCAAAGGTCCCATTTGTATATGCAGAGATCCGGATATTCGGAGACTGAATACGGCTGCCGGTCGTAACTCCATATATACTCGGCATATTTCTCAGCGGAGGATCAGAATCAGCCCACCAGTTGCCCCAGGGTGGATTGAGGAACCACATTGTATATGTAACAATCTGCGGTTTAGAAGCTGCGTCGAATATCTGCTGGTCCTCAAAATTGGTAAGATACATCCCATCACAGACAATCCGCTTCGTCCAATCAGGATGAGTGAACTTGAAGAGGTCACGATACTGTGGTAGAGACTGGTACGCCCGTTCAAAATCAGTAAAATCACCAGCAAAGACAGCCCACCGCATCTCTCCATTAACACTCTTGCCGGCTTTAACATAATTGACGAATACCTTGCTGGTCCATCCGTCCGATTTGCCTCTGTTGGTGCCCCGCAGGACAAACCGGTCGTTAACTTTATAACGGTAAAACGCAAGCCCGGTCTTGTAGTCATTGCTGATTACCATTGGAGAATCACCGGTATAGATCTGCTCCAATACGACATTTTCTGTTTTAGTGACTACTTTGCCCTTGGCTACTACTTTCTTCTCAAGCAGATCTCCGCCGCGGCTGCTCTCTGCCTGGAATGCAGGATTGAGCTTGGTATCGGAATCGATCTGTATAAAGAATCCATCCCGGTCTGTAGTCGAGAAAGCTACCCGTTTGGAGATGAACTGCCCTTTCTCGATAGCATAGCGTTTTTCGATAGTAAGCCCGGACAGTCCGGCATTGGTGCAAGTAATAACCGCTTCAGGTCGACTCTTTGAAACACCAGCCTTGATCGCCTCGACACGGTCGTAAAACTCCATGGATTTAAACTCATCGTAAGGTTTCTGCACATTGTAGATATCATTGCACTCGTCTACAATTTTACGCCCGGTAGATTTGTCCCACATGCCGCAGATGGCGCCATTCAAGCGTGAAATCACCAACCGCAGTGAAGAATCCTCCAGTGTCAGAAACTGAGATGACTGCTTCCTGTAGTTTGTAAGCACAGGGTTAGCGGCATAACGTTTCTGGTCCTTTATATGCACCTTTAGACCTGCGCCGGCAGGCAGCCCCTGCACTCCTGCAGCGATCCACACCCGCCCGTCCCAGTTGACAGGAGCGTACTTTGAAAGCATCAGGTCAATATCGGCCTTGTTGTTGTGAAGAAGCGAGGAAATGTCTTCAAATTGCTGCTGGAATCCGAGGCGGAACTTGAGGCTGAGGGTGCGTGGTCCGATCACCCAGTCTGCAGGACGAAGATCGAACCGGCTTTTGTTGATCGCTCCCAGTCCCAGCCATACACGCTTCTCATACCCTAGTGGAGTGTGGTAATCCACCACCAGGCCTCCAAAGGAGTTTTCATCTTTTTCTGTAAACCGGCCTGTTTTCTCAATGGAAAGCGGCACTTTGGGCAGACCAACAGTTTCAATCCCCACAAACGCCCAACCCTGACCGGATTTGGGACCCATATTCACAGTCATAGAAACTGTTCTTGGATCATACTTAGCAATCAGTCCGGGTTGGTGGAGAAAGACATCTTCACGGATTTGCATCTCAACAAAGTATTCAGATGGCGTTAATATACCAGGACGTATTGTTGCAAAAGTTTTAACGGCTGGTTTATACGCCGGAGCCCGGGGCACATCCACAACCCACTGCGCAAAGCAGGGGGCAGGCATCGGACCAGTATAGGGAGCAGCCGCCGGATCTCCACCCATTCTCAAATAATCCAGGCTCATGCTTACACCTGTAAATATTCCCGGCTGCGCTTTCCCGGGAACGCAGATATAGTTATCCCCTGCATAAACCAGGTTCATGTGTTTCGCGTCAACAAGGCCCGGAGTAATAAGTTTGGTGAAAAAGGTGGCATCCTTATCTTTAATTTCGAACTCGCTGCCATCGGGAAGATATCCGCCTGCGCGCTCCATAGGAGTCAGAGCAAAGTTAAAAACCTCTTTTGGCGGTGTTTTAGCAAACAGCGCCCCGACCACAATTCTCGGATTTCCCCAGTGAGGATAATCCATCAAAATCCGTCCCAGGTATGAAGCCACAAACCGCACTCTGATCTTCTTTCCCTGGTATTCAGAGAGATTGATAGCATTCGGATACCAAGCCAGCGTCTTGTATATAGCTGTGAACTTAGTCTTAAATGGCCCGCCATCAGATATCTGGACCTGGAACTTGGCGCCGGTAAGCTGGTCCTGTGTGGCAAGTCCCATCCCCCACCCCATGGCAAAGTCATAAACAAGCCAGGGTCCGGGACTGGATGTATCTATCGGTGCAGCACAAACCGATGTAAAGCTAAGCACAACTAATAACAGCACTAAAAACACTGATCCCGATACAACCCGCATATTTTACCTCCCGATTCAACCTGTTCGCAAGAGTTCAGACTTCGTAGTATATTGAGGATTTGTCATGCTGAACGCAGTGAAGGATCTCAATAAAGCAGATCCTTCACTGCGTTCAGGATGACAATATTCCCATAACTCTGAACTGTTGCATATGTTCTATCCCAATCATGGTGATTAGTACTAAACTTTAGATGTCTTGCATATTGTGCACTAGATTCAAAACTAATCACATCACCCGCTAGACCATCCACTTCAAAAACCTCATTCACAGCAGGCTGATTCAACTCTGAGAGCATACCGTCCTGCTGGTGGATTATCTTTCATGTGCCATCAATCATAAAATCCGCAAGCATTTTCAATTCATCAGCAGCTCAATCATAATCTAAGTCTGCCTGATTATACGTTCACAACCGGTGCATGTCAAACGAAGGACCAGGCAATAGACTTCAGGCTTCAGGAAGGGAAATACTCATGCGGAGACACGGAAGGCGCACAGAGACAGATTTGGTATATACATCAAGCATATCTCAATGCATCGGTATCAGAGCGGAGGGTATTAAAGCCCACACCAACCACAACCCAAGGCCCCGAAGCGCCGATGTCGATGCACAACCCAATTCCCCCTTGGCGAACTGATCCTTATACGGATCTCGGGTGTTGCCGGGAACAGTAAAATATATGTGATGTTAGCGAATATTTACAGTTTGAGAACCGTCTAATATTCGACAGTAATAGTTATTCTGCTAGATGAAAACTGCAAAAATGCGGTTTATCGTGCATATCAAAACTGTTGCTGAACAATAATTGCGAATAAGGCTTGAATACGGCCACATATTAGACAATGCATATAAGGATCAGTTGGCGAAGGGGGTCAGGGGGATTGATTCCCTTCTCCAGGAGACTAGTGGATCACAAATGCATCGGTATCAGAGCGGAGGGGGAATCCCAGAAGCGTCGATGCCGATGCACCAGCCATGTCGAAGCATCCAACCAATTCCCCCTTGGAGAAGAGTCATAGCTATCTAATAACGATAGTTGATATAACAAGGGGGAACTAGCGTGATTCATAATTGCTTCAAGCATACAGGATATTGATAGTTGAGTGCAAACATCTGGTACAGCCTGAAGAGTCCTATTCTAGTTATCGAGAGGCATGATCATAGTACTGAACACTGAATCTTGAGTGGAATTCATCTACCAATAAGGACTTCGATATCAGTGATGTTGCGCCAGATCTCACCGGCGCCTGAGAATCCGTCGCATCATTTGCCAAAACTGCCGTATAAGCGTCAACCAATACTCAAATAGTTGCATAAAGCAATGGATGTCGCACATTTACCGTTATTGCAAATACCAAAAAGGCAGAGCAACTATACAACTGCTCTGCCTAATATCTTAAATATCCAGTCGGCTTCCCTAGCTGGACTCAATTCGAACTTTTTGGAGTCAGATCGTTAGTAGGTGATGCGCCAGCTACATATTTCAATATCTTATTGTTACGTTTGTCCACGACATAAATATTGCCCTCACTATCGAGAGTAATATCAATAGGAAATACTCCTTTTAGCACTATACTCGAAAGGAGATTGCCTTCGGAATCGAAGATCGAAATGTCATTATTTTCCTCATTAGCCACATATATACGATTTTGTTTATCTGAAACGAGTGAGTAGCCGATGGAGCATCCTTCCAGTGTCCATCTTTTGAGGAATTTTCCTTTCGAGTCGAATTTCTGAATGCAGGTGTTCAAATGGTCTGCCACATAAACACAACCGTTCATATCCACTGCAATTCCGGTTGGGCATTCAAATTGCCCATCACCGTTGCCTTCAGTTCCCCACTTCATGACATAGCTTCCAGAAGCAGTCCACTTATGCACTCGATATTTCAGGGGGTCCGTTATATATATATTTCCGTCTTTGTCCATTGCGGTAGTACTTAATGCACCGAGTTGATCAGGGGCGTTGCCCATCGAGTTGCATATGATATGCCATTCGTCAGAAGTACCATTCATTACACAATCAAGGTATGTTCTTGGAAATATTTCGCTGTCTCGTCCTGCGCCAAGAACCTCCGGCATTTGCCCACTTGGCCTTAAGGAACCTGTGAAATTGAGGTCAGAGTCAAACCTCTGCACTGCTGGGTAATTCCCGAAATCTGCAACATTAACGCTGCCTGTTTTATCGACCCTGATCGCTATAGGTTGACGTAAATTGCCATTTTTAACACCCTTTGAGTCAAGGAATCTAGTGCATTTTCCTTCGGGATCACACCTCCAGACAATGTGATTTTCCAGATCCGTAGACCACATATTGCCGTTGCTATCTACTGCCAGACAATTAATATATTCTGGTTCATTGCGCATATCGGAGGATATTTGCACCAAACCCAGGAAATTGCCATCAAGATCGTATTTCTTGATTGTTTGCCTTGTATCTACTACCAGAATCGAGTTTCCGTCTGGGCTGAGAGCCATTCGGGTTGGATAGGAATCGTATACATCTTCAGGTACTTTCGAACTCCAGTGTTTGACTAATGCTCCCGACGAATCGAACTTATCAATTATTCTACGTTCACCATCCGACACATAAACGAAACCATTTCGGTCTACTGTCATTCCATTTGGACCATTACTAAACTGCCCGTCACCACCTCCTCTCCCACCGAAGGATTTAATAAGCTTACCGGTAGGATCGAATTTCTTGACTGATATGTTATCGGAAACATATACATTTTGGCTGATATCTACCGCTATAGTAGTGGGGTTAGCTAATTCTCCATACTTTCCAAACTTAGCCAGATATTTTCCCGAAGTATCGAACTTCTGCACACGCGAATTATGCCAATCCACAACGTATATGTTTTCTTGAGCATCCAGCGTGATGGCATTAGGACCATTCAACTCACCGTCGCCTCTACCAGACGATCCGAACTGGTTGATCAGCGTTCCATCTTTACTATATTCCTTAATTTTATTACCATTTCTATCGGCTATGTAGATATGACCTGATTTCGATACAGCTACATCATAAGGCGTGTTAATAAACTGCTCAGGTGAACCGCCAATAGTTCGGTCCAGGACATAACCGTTATGATCTTCGCGCTTCAGTATCTCGACAGATGCAACTGCCTTAAATGTATCTCCGACTGCTACCTTGACAGCATTCGGATAGTTGCCGTACTTTGAAGTTGCAGTAAATGTTCCGTCTGAGCCAATTTTTCCGGCACTAGAATCGACACTCCAATTCACTTTGCCTGATAATTGAGTTTCATTACCCCACGCATCGATACCAAACACTTGAAATTTTATCTTGCCGTCAGTCTGTAGTCCCACGCTACCGGGGCAAATATATACTTTCACGGGAACGCCTTTTTCATACTGCTTATATTCAGGGGCTTTAGTCTTTGGTTTGCTCTTTACAGGTATTGATTTGGCAGTAGTCTTAGGCTGTGTATCAGATTTTGAGATGACAGTAGTTACTGGTAGCGTATTGGTCTTTAACTTCAACAGCCAAATTTCAGGATAGCTCTGGATGGTGAGACCGCCGGCATGATGACTATCGGTTTGTGAAGCAAGTGTTCGAGCAGCAACAACCAAAAGTGCCTTTCCACCACATGCCCATGTCACAGAAACAACTTCATCCGCAGAAAACACCAGTGTTTCTTTATGAGATTTAAGATCAACCAGCAATACTTTTTTATCATTAGGATTCTTATTATCCACGCGAATAAACGCGACAGTTTTTCCATCAGGTGACCATGTTCCATTACAGTCACGGATCGAACTCTCTGAATCTACCGTTGTATTCATATATGTGATGAAGGCGTCGTATGAACTTCTGTCGGGCAGCATCTCTACGGCCTTGCTGATTGCTTCTGATATACTACTTGTATCGACAGGTACGGCAAACATTGCTCCAATATCTTCAATCTTCTGCTGCAAGTCTGCATTTTTACTATCCGCACGCTCCTTGAGTGTACCATATTGAGCAAACAACCACATCTCGTTCTGAGTCATTTCATAACTGTTAAGTCTACTTAGCTGGTTATCAGTAAAGTATTTGCTGTAACGATCTTTAACGAACTTCCACAATCGCTGGAAAAAAGCAGCATTGTATTCACCTTTTTTGTACGGAGATTCAGCGTAGGTAAGATACCTTAGGTTCTTTCCTTTTTTATCGACAGCTATTGTAGTTCCATTCTCAATGAGCCATTGCCCATCAGGTGACCATTCCGCATTGCCAAGACATTGAATTGTAGCGGTGATTTTTCCATCAAGGGATATAAACTTAGTCGCATACTTTTTCTTTTTCAGGTCCACAGTGGAATACACCAGTTCTGTTCCATCTGGAGACCAGGGTGAGCTTATTGCCGCTTCACAGTCATTCGCCAAGACAGTTTCTTTGCCCGACTCAACATCAATCACACAAAGATCACAATAAAACCAGTCATAATCTAAATACCTCCAAAATGCAATTTTTGTCCCGTCCGGTGACCACCGTGGAAATATAACAGGCAATTCGCAGCGTGTATTTGCGGTACCATCAAAATAGGACTGCTTTGCTTCAAGCATGCTTATTGTTTTTACATCAGCCAGCATCCGAACACTGGCAGTCTGCAGTTGCACATTAATATTTTCAGCAATATAAAGCCTACCATGAAATACAAATACCACTCTCTTGCCGTCAGGCGACCATTCGGTTGTGCCTGAACCGAGGCTACGCAGAATGGGTGCCTCTCTGCTATCCTCTCCAGGACGCACAGCAATTTTCACATCCAGTTTCCATCCATCCGGTTTGATTCCATATGCTTCAAATACATTGTGTATCCATACTTGTTGCTCTACATCATGGCTTGGAGAGTATGCATCAGTCAGATACAACAGTATTTTACCATCTGGTGAAAGACCAGCACCATAGCCTCCACTGCTCTTGGTCCAGTCCGGAATCAAACACTTCGAAGATTCAAGCGCAGATTCATTGGGGCCTGTCACAGCAAATACGTATGGTAGCGATGTGAGCCAGCAAATAACTACTATACAGAGAATTATTCTCATTGTTTTTATCTCCATTATCCTATAGTCCTGATTGTTTTGACTGTTTCGGCATCGGAAGAGGTGGTCTCTCGATTGTCTCTGCATCTTTGTACGGTGGAAGAACATAGGCGACCTGCTTGGAATTTGGAAGCATTGCTTCCGATTGCCCAATTCTGTTGATGACCACAGTCTCTGGACTGATATCAATCTGCGAATCTTGTTCTAAATCTCTTGGGACAACTTGTTCAATGGAAATAGCTTTTGCCAAAGACGAGTGCCTTGAATCAACAGGAAGCTCCTTGGTTCTTTGAACATGAGGTAAGATTGGAACTACGTGCTGAGTACTCTTTATATATCGATCACGATACACAATTTTAGTAACAGTCACCACACGCTGAATGGAGGTTGCCTGCGTGTTTGTTGCAGTTGTAACAGGGTTGTGATTTTGGGAATTGTGTTGTGCCGTGTAATGCTGATGAGCATCATATGTTGATTGCGTATTCGGCACTGATGTCCTGAAAAACAGACCGAAAATCAATCCCATTATCAAACCGGACGCCCACCCCAATACCCATTTCGGAAAAACAGGCATTCGCTTATTCGGCAAGCGTTCCATTATTGATTCTGTGAGATCCGGAGCTTCGACAGGCTCCGAGAGGCTTTTTTGGATGCCGCGTTCAATGATCTGCAACTTCTCCAGACGCTGACGACACATTGAACAAGCGCTCAAGTGCTGTTCAACTTCAGTAATGCGTTCTGCATCCAGTTCACCATCGGCGTATATAACTAGGGTGTCGAATATTTCATAGCATCTCATATTGAGTCACCGTCATTCTCTCAGTTAACATTTTCAATGCCCGATATGATCTCACTCGCACAACAGTCTGCGAAACGCCCAATAATTCGGCAATTTCGCCTGTAGAAAGGTCTTCTTTGTATTTTAATATCATGATTATCCGATAGATTTCAGGCAATCCAGCAATGATCTCTCTGACCTTAGCCATTTCGATTTTCAAGTAGACCTCCATTGCGACGTCATCCACACATGGCTGTCCATCTTCCAGCATTTGCTCTACATCAGTGTGTGGGATCTCTCGCGAAAATCGACGGATGCAGCAGTTTATAGCGATTTTGCGCATCCATGGCCAGAACATAGCGTCAGTTGTATCCAAATATGTATGAAGACCATTGTATGCCCTGATGAAAGCATCCTGTACGGCATCCTCAGCATCTTCACGTCTACCCAGAATCTGGTGTGCCAGAATATAAGTGCGTGTCTGATAGCGATCTATTAGAACGCGAAATTCGCTTGTTTTACCACTCAATATTCGCTTAATCACTACATTGTCAAGTTGCAAACCATCACCTTATCATTTCCCTGCGATATTTATTTATGTTGCACCTTAATCAACTGCATTAGGTTTACAGGTAACCGAGTAAATAAAGTAAAACAATAGAATACTCTTTTTATATATAATAACAGTATCCCAGAGCAACGAAATCTGTTACAAAACTTTATTGCCCATACTCAATATTGGCAGACATAATGCATAACCTCTCAATCCGCAACTCTCAGCAGTAACGGTGTGGAGACATGGTACAAATAATTTCGACTTCTTCTATTATTCATTTATGCTAAGTCGCTATGTATATACAGGAGATATATGATATTTTAAAGCTCTGTTGCATCTTTACACAGAATGCTGATAATCTAATACCTTTCTGAAATGCATCAAATCAGTATCTGCAAAGTCAGAATTGTAATTCAGCCGGATAATGAATCCTATAATTTTGGTCTATCGGCATATACAAGATACCTATATAAAGAAAAAACACGCAATGGTGTTTCGGGATTTGAGGAGCGCAGATAAGGTAATGTTGCAAAGGCAAAAGTGCTCATCCGCTCCGGAAATCCCGAAACCGCCGCCTGCACTCCTTTTGTTGTTTAGGGACACCCCTGGCTCGTAACTTCCCGGATGTAATTTCGTCTTGATGTCGGTTTCGGGACAGGGTGTCCCAAAACAACTGGGAGAAACCTGAAGTTACATATTCTGTTGCTGGATGGTGCATCCTGAGTATATAGTGAGATTTTCATGCGCAACCATGTCATTCCCGACCTGATCGGGAATCCAGAAAGTAGAGTTTTCAATAACATATATGTTTCTGGATTCCCAGTCAAGCTGGAAAACACACAGTTATATCCGTCCTATATGTCCCATTAGTCCTATCCGTCCTATTCCTCCAAAAAAAACTAAAAAATATTTTCCTAAACCTGCAACAAATCCAGATTTCCGGCGTCTAATAATATAGCACATATGTTTGCTATTGCCAAAGGAGCTAACCCAATGCACCTCCAATACTCCGCACCTTCCGTGTCTCCGCGTGAGGTTTTCCAGAGCAAAACATTCAGGGGAGAATTGGGAAATGCAATTTTTAAATTTCGCAAAAACGAACTCTCTCACGCTCATTCGCAGCTATTCTGAGCTCGATTCGTTTTGCAGAAATGCTCAAATTGGCACACTGCAAATTACAAAACAAATACCCTTCGTAGCGAGTCCGGCAGGTTTTCGTAGCAAGTGAAAATCAAGAGGACTCATGCTGCGATTCCCAATGCTATAATATATGCAATCCAAAAAGGAGAATGATTGCATGGTTAATCCCTGGAAAGCTCTTGCCACTGTTATTTTGCTAGTCACAGTCTGTACCAAAGGCTTCACCTATCCACTGGGCAAGCCTGGAACTGCACTTGAATATAACCTGTCATCCGATATAGCCTTGCGTCCTGCAGATGCGGTTCAAAACGGGATGATCGTAGTTAAGGCAGAGTTTTCTCTGGGGCCGGTGGTCGATAGGCACCATCAGTGGTTCGGGATTTCATTCACTCGCCAGAATGGGCAGACCTATAAAGCGTTGGTCCTTATTGATAAGTGGCCAAGAGGAAAACTGGCACCTGAAGTCCTGCGGTATCTTTGGTGTGAACCTGGCTGGCCGGATTATATTGAGTATGTCAATGAGGTCACCGGCAAATCTGAACTGCCCCGGTTTGAGCTCTGGCAGTTTGGCTGGCCGCAAACAGCAGATGCTAAATCTCCTGCTTCATTTGCCAGAGTTCCCAAAGCAGTCCAACTCCACGGCTGGCCTTTCAAACTCGACAAGATCATCAAAAACACGCCATCTGTCCCGGAGAAGACAACCATAGTCAAGTTAAATCCGGATGTCATCATTGGGCTGGCAGGTGTACACAGAGACGTTGATGGTCGGCACAAGGAATCACTTGGTAGAGATTACTACAATTATATTGTCCCCCAGTCTGATGATGATAGAAAAAAGGAAATTGCTTCAGGACTTAACCTGTTTTTTACTACCGCTGGAGAAAAGCAGTCGCCGTGGATCTGGCGGACGAATGCATATGTGAGCCAGATGTTTGTATACCCTGATGACTGGCCGGCGCACCTCTACCGCAGCAACTACTGGGGAAGATCAATTCTGGTAGATGAACCCGCGATATACAATCGTGCATTTGATTACAACACGCAGAATGCAGGAAAGTTGACCCCGACTGAGGTTTCGAAGAACCTTGAAGTGCTTACAATGTCTGCATTAAACAAGACCGACAACAACTATGGCAACCGGATCCTGGGCGTATGGGTCGATAAAGTTTTCGGTAAAGGCAGCCTGGATATTGTAGAAAGAAAGTTCCCGGCCTGGGAGGCGATATGGCAGACAAGCTGGTATGAGCTTGCACCGGAAGGCACCGTCTGCGGAGTAGTAGATGAGGATTTCTATCCGGAAGTTATGATCGAATCCTACAATGCAGCCCTTGAGACCCAGATCCCGCCTACAGTCGAAAGCGCCGCTGCGTTAAGAATAGCTGTTGGCAGAGGAGCCGCCCGCAATTTTCATAAACAGTGGGGAACCTCTATTTATGCCTATGGTAAAGGAGCTCTCAATCCGAAGATTAACCTTACTGCACTAAAGTGTGCATATGAAGCAGGCGCGACATACTTCTGGCACTGGTACGGCTTGGCCAGGTCTCAATGATGCAGTTGTCCCTTATGCATATAAAATGGCGTATGCCTCAAGTATAAGGCAGTTCTTCAAAGAGAATCCCAACAGAGATATGGACGCACTGCTGCATGCTGCAAAGGTCTGTATTGTTCTGCCAAATGGGTTTACTTTTACATCGGGTCCCCTGCACGGGGTCAACTGGCTGCACCTGGAGAGAACAACTCCTGAAGGCGCAACTTACAGGCAGATACTGAAAAACGCCGGTCTTGAGGCTGAACGATGCATAAGAAACGGCATTAAGTTCGATTTCGCCATAGATGAACCGCGGTTCAAACCCCAGGGATATGATGAATTGATATATTGCCGTGCTGATGGTTCTCTGAGGATTGCAAGATCTGGTAAGGCCGATGAAATTATCCGCTTGGTTCAAGAACCAGATCGTCCCGACCTGGGACCGCTTCCAGGCATCAAAATAGAAGTCACAAAACAACCGACAATCGCCCCCTGCACTATCAAGTTAAAAGGCATCGCCCAACCAGGGACAGGTGAGTTGGCTGTTGGCGTTCAAAATGAAAAAGCGGTATGGTGGGAAATCTATACTCCCGATAATGGGTTTGCAGCGCCTTTTGGGGAAGAGATATCGTATGATGCCAAAACCCCGGGGACTTACAGAATACGTGCAACAGTAGTCGACTGTTTCGGACGTCCGGCTTACTCTGAAACTACTATCGAAGTAAAATCTGATCCCAGCATCATCTCTGTTTTTCCGCAAAAATGGGCTTTCCAAAAAGACCCGGACAACACAGGTGAGGATAAAGGCTGGAACAAGACCGATTTCGACGACAGCAAATGGCCCGCAATAGCCGTACCTTCCGGTTGGGAACAAGCCCCGGAAGTTGGACAATATGACGGTTATGGGTGGTATAGAGTAAAGTTCATTGTACCTGCTGACTACAATGCTAAGAAGCTCTCTCTAAAGTTTGAAGGAGTTGATGAGCAGGGATGGGTCTGGCTTAACGGTCTATCCATAGGAGAGAGAACAGTAGCATCAACAGGTCAATCAGTAGATGCAATATGGGACAAACCATTCACCCTTGATATCCCCGAAGGCCTGGTAAGACCCGGCCAGGAAAACACACTGGTTGTGCGTGTTCACGACTCAGCAGGTATGGGGGGTATCTATGGACAGGTTCATCTGATGGTAAAATAGCAGGCGTTTTGTATCACTTTACTCGATAACTCGATTCAAACTGATCACGTCATCCGCATAAACATCGAGTTCCAACACTCCATTGACAGCGGGCTGATGCAACTCTGAAGGTATACCGTCCTGCCGGTGAGTTATCTTCCACTTGCCATCAGCCATAAAGTCAGCCATAATTTTCAACCTGTCAGCAGAACCGGCCTCGATCCGGACAGATACATTCCGGCCGTTTTTACGCACAGCCGATATCCTGTGCGCACCCTCTATCGCCAGATTCTCGAATGAAACATCATTCCAACCAGGTAGGATAGCCGGAAAGATGCATATCATATCTTTAGCCTTATGGACTAGCATCTCTGCCACAGCTGCAACCAGCATGAACCCGGCTTCAAGGGTGAATGACATAGCGTCTGCTCCAGCGCTTGTCCCTATTGGAAGCAGGCCGGAGTTGTAGCAGTCACCATTCATTGTGAATGAGTTTTTGGACCGGAAGTACTTTATATAAAGATCGAGTTGCAGGTGTGCCATTGTGCCGTAACCCATCCGAGCTGCGAATATCGCCAGGAACGGGAACGAGAACGCCGCAAATTCACCGAAACCCAGAATTCTTAGGTGCTGTATCGACCTGTACATCAGGTCACTATCTTCCGGGTAGTATCTGCAAAGCTGGTTCAGAGGGAAGATAGAGTAAAGGTGGCAGAAATGCCGATGGCTGAGCGGCAGGTCGACCCCTGAAAACAGCTGGATGCCATTCTTGCTCTCAGGGAGCTCCGGAAGCCTGGAGGCAAATGCAGTCCAGTCCTCACTTGCAGTAGTCTTCAGCACCTTATCAAAATCCACTATACGCTTGCAGAGGTATTTCAGAGTTTCGACAATGAATGTTGCATCGGTCCCGAACAGCAGGCCGGTCCTCTCTTTGTTAAATACTTCCGGGCTGTGGGTATGCAGGAAATGGACGCGGCCGTCTTCTGCCTCTACAGCAAGTCCCCGGTACAGCTTCAGGCAGCCTTCAACAAGCGGATAGATACTCACCCGGAGCAGGTCCGGATCCTGCAGGTAGTCATAGATCCAGCACATATCCATCGCCACAAAAAGTTCCGGGCCAAGCAGTGTATTCCAGTAGTCGTACTCACAGGGGATAGTCTTCCCCCGCACATTCAAGGATACCGGGATAGCTATAGCATCATCGACCTCAAAGAACTCCCTGGTCCGAGCTCTGAAGTGATCTACGCAGCTGCCGTAAAGTTTCGCGTACGGCAGCGACAGATGCGAGCGGTTAGTCCTGTGTGCACCCCAGTAACATGCCTGCACATTGAGATCGTTATGGAGATCACCGTACCATGGAGGAAGCGATTCCGCGTGATTAAATACTCCCTGCAGCACGACCGGTGTCGAATCTTCCCGCAGGTTGCAGTACATCTTATACTCTTCGACATTATATGCTTCCTGAAGCTCATTGTCTGGTAGATGCACGCTGGAGCACGCCCGGAAACACCGCCAGTCTTCCTCGTGTTCCCTTACCCACCGTTCTTCATTCCTCACATAATCGCGCAGCAGCTCCACGTTATCCGATTCAATCTCAGCTCTCTCACTCTCGAACCCGGTATTCTCCGTAAAATAGTACCGTTGCACAGCTCCATCATGAGTTTCCAGAGCTGTCATAACTGAGACTTCGGACCCGCTAAAAGGCTGAGCCAGAGTCAAGATTCCATCGTTGGCGCTTACCTCGGCCTGTGGGGTCTCCCATAAATTCAGAAATAAAAGACCAGGCAGAGACCTGTCCCAGCCAACCAGCTCAAGTGCAATCGGAGAAGCATCTCCCTCTCTCTTAAACGAATAAGCAAGCACATTTGTACATGAATTGAGCAGACTCTGAATGTTCCACACACTCCCGTCAGCCAGCCCTATCCGAACAGTCCAGGACGCTTTCTGCATATCCAGTTCAGCTTCAAACGAGGTAATATCAGACTCAAACCTCCATCGAAACGCCAATGCAGGGAGCTTGGTGCCATAAGGTTTATTATGATCGACATACATAAGCAGATCATCCGGAGGATTCACATCCCCCGCCTGCACGTGCTGACGGAATGTGCTCTTCACAACCCCCTCAAACTGGCTCCGCCACTCCCAGAGCAGATGATGGTCCAGTGTGCCCTCAAGCATCCTGCTTCCCCGGGCATAGAGCAAATGCCCAATCCGCGCGTTCCCCGAAAATGTCCCCTCATTCCAGGTAACCGGCACACCACTCAACCTCATCCTATATCCCCCATCAACAACAAATCATATGCTAAGTCTGCCTGATTATACGTTCACAACTGCAGCCTGTCAAACAAGGGTAACAGTTCACACATGCTGAGTATTACGTCTTGCTGAAGTTGATTCAGCGCCAGGCACGTTCGAGATGGGTCCTGAATCAAGTTCAGGATGACGTGTTTCCAACTACTCTGTACTGGTACAAACGAGAGATGTGCCTTAGAAAGAAACTTTCGGCCTATGCATCAACCTGTTCCCTGCATCGTTTCGATGCTACTTCGATACACATATCAAAGTGAAATTGGATACTAGAAAATAATATACTATATATTCGCTCTGTTTACTTGACATTCAATTCAGATTTACATATAATATCCTAGTTAACAAGTCGACTTAGTCGGCTATTAACTATAAGGAGAATATGGAGGTGTTCTAGCGTGAGACAGATTACATATATTGTCCAGTCCGCGCTGTTGTGCTCGGAAACCAGTGATTGAACATATCTCGACCTCTGACATTACCGCAAGGTCAATTGTATTAATAAGAAATTGGAGGATAACAAATGGCTACTGATGTCCAAAGAGTTGGAGTCAGACGTATTTCTGGATTGAAATCTGAATGCTTATCATTTAGTGAAGTATTGGGACAGTCAATCGGGGGGATAGCACCAAGTGCGACACCGGCATTGGTAATTCCTTTGGTGTTTGCAACTGCAGGGAATGGAACCTGGCTTGCATATCTATTCGCTACTTTCGCGATACTGCTGGTGGGCGCTAACCTGAATCAGTTCACCAAGCGTTCCGCTTCACCGGGATCACTCTACTCATTTGTAGCTAAGGGACTTGGTCCCGGAGTCGGGGTAATTGCCGGTTGGGCACTTGTGCTGGCTTATATCCTGACAGCCGGAGCAGTGCTATGCGGGTTCGTGAATTACGCCAACGTTTTGTTGGACTATGGGCACATCAAGATCAGTCCACTGATTCTAGCCGTAGTTGGCTCGCTCAGTGCCTGGCTTATAAGCTATAAAGATATCAAATTATCAACAAAAGTAATGCTTACACTAGAGTTGATATCTTTGGCTTTGATCATATTCCTTGGAATATGGGTGTTCATCAAACATGGCAACTTTATCAACCATGCTCAACTCACTCTGCAGGGAGTGTCATTTACAAGTATAAGAATTGGTCTTGTGCTGGCATTCTTCAGCTTTACATGCTTTGAGAGTTCGGCAACGCTTGGAGATGAGGCCAGGAATCCGCTTAAGAGCATTCCAAAATCTGTCACGACAAGTATTTTGCTTGTTGGAGGAATATTCGTAGTTCTTTCTCTTGCAGAAGTAATGGGATTTGTGGGAAGTAAAGTCACACTGGATAAAGCCGCAGCACCTCTTGCCTTGTTGGCAACTCGAACAGGAATCGGCTTCTTCGGCCCTATTATCTCAGTTGGAGCATTGATCAGTTTCTGGGCCTGCATACTTGGATGCACAAATGCAGGGGCCAGGGTTCTTTTCCAGATGGGCAGACACGGTGTATTTCACTCATCTGTCGGAAAAGCACATGGAGACAACCAGACTCCACATATAGCGATATCAATAGTTACAATTATCACTTTTGTTGTACCGGCGATTCTGATAGCGCGCGGTGGTGGACTGTTTGATATATATGGCTGGATTGGAACGATTGCCACATTCGGTTTTCTATTGAACTACCTGCTGATAGCGATAGCAGCGCCTATCTATTTGAAGAGAGAGAAGGAATTGACCCGTGGCGGCATCGTGCTGGCTGTTATCACAGTTCTTACGCTGTTGATTCCAATAGTTGGAAGCGTATATCCTCTGCCTGCTATGCCTTATGGAGCATTCCCGTTCGTGTTCGCTGGCTGGCTCGTTATTGGAATAGTGTGGTTCCTTATCAAACGAGCAAAAACCGACTTGGTGTCTGACATCAATGAGGAACTAGATGCTGTAGAATCTCATTTCAAGGAAGTGAGAGTCAGAGAAGGAGGAGAGTATATATAAATTCGACGCTCATCAATGGGTCGAAGTGGAAATACTACAACCATTTCGACCCAATCAACCCAACAAAACACTTGATGCATAAGGTGGAGGCCTTGACTACAATGAAAACAAATAGAGTTTTACTAACACTTACTATACTGCTTGCAACAATCCTGAGCACTGGAAACGCATTTGCTGCATTGCACCTTGAAGGTCAGTCTGGTATTTTCTTGAACTCAATCGCATATCCTGTGGCACCGTCAAAGATCGAAGCATCCGTCCACTATGTTGACCTTGACCCACTGGGTTCAATATATACTGAGAGCATAGCATTTGGTCTGAAGGACAACGTCGAACTCGGTTACACTCACATATCATCAAATGTGACTGGAGTTAAAGACCAGAGCCTGTTTGTCGGCAAATGGCAGTTTGCTCCCGAGACAAAACAGATTCCTGCACTCTCTTTTTTGGCAGCACAGAGAAGTTTAGATGGTAACGGTAGTTCGCTGGACTATGGACTTTCTGCAACCAAAGTAGTCCTGATCGACAAGAAGCCTTTGGTCCTGGATCTGGGAATACGTAACACTAAGGCAGTCGGTATCGGCCTTTTTGGTTGGTCGAAAGACAGAAAATGGAAGTCTGAAGGGTCATTCGCATATTTCATCCTTCCAAATGTTGCAGTTGGATCAGAGTTCAAACAGCAAATCGATGGGCAGACTTGGAGAGATATCGCGCTCAGATATGTAGCCTCCAGTAGTCTGAACGTGGACTTCGGAATCGCCGATCTGGGTTCTGCTATCGATAATCAGGTTGCACTGGCGGTAACTCACGCCTGGTAAGGACCCCGCGCCTTGCCTGCAACCCAGGGGCCGGAAGAAACCTGAACCTCCTTCACTTCCGGCCCCCTAACCTCATATATGTTAACCCCTCCTTAATAATGCATCGGTATCAGAGCGATGGGCAGTAAGCTTTTGCTAACCCACAACCAATCGCCCCGCAGTGCCGATGCCGATACTCAACTCCTGCCGAAGAGTCACACCTTATTCCCCCTTTTGAAGGGGGCTCGTGAACGTAGTGAACGAGGGGGATGTGATGCCACTCAATCTTCATGTAATCCATACATTTCCAGTCAATTGCCAAAAAAGCCCGCAGTGTGCTCAAGACTGCGGGCCTTTTTTCTGGGGAGGAGAATGTTAACTTCTTATCGTTCAGCCACAAGGACTCCAAACAGGTCCTCGATGAGGCTCAAACTACCTTTGTATCCTGCATAACCACGGCTCAGTACGACTCTGTCACCTACCGGATATGTCACAGTTAGGTACCCAGCTTTAATGCTTTTGGCTAATTCACGTTCAAGATGGCTTCCTACAACAAATGCAGGATAAAATGTGTTGTAGTAGCGTTCGCCTTTGTATGGCGGTCTTATCCTGGTCAGGTGACCAGCGATTTCTGATGCATCGGTCTCATAAACAATATTGGTCTTGAATCCAGAACTCAGCTTCGACAGATAACTGTCAATTGGTTCGTGCTCATCTTCACCAATATCATCAGTGACTACGGTCAGTTCGGGCAGCCATCCGAGATCGTCGGCAAGAAAGCGTGTCAGAGCAGGCGCATAGTTTGTATCTCCCACGACCACTGCATACCTTTGCATATCGACATCGTTGTATGCATCAGCCAATCGGTCAATATATGCAAAGTATTCTTTTGCTTCATCAGCTATCACATTTTCAATATTCTCGCTGCTTATATTAAGCGCATTGCCAACCGTCCTCAGAAACTCTGCAGTAGCAGTCGGTCCGATGGGCAGTTGAACAGACAGATAAGGCGTCTGATGCACATCCTCAAATGTTTCTGCGGCTTCAATACCATAGTATTTGGAGACAACTATATTCAATTCAGCATCACCAGCCTGTTTAAGATCATCCAGCTTGGAATGGTTCTCAACAAAAGTGCTGACATTTAGTCCCAGTTTTTCAAGCAGCTCTCGCAAATATTTCAGATTGCCGCGCCAGAATGCATCCTGACCAGGCACTATTCCCCAAAGGTTCACCTTATGTCTGATCTTCTCCGGTTTACGCACCACAAATCCACGGAAAAGGGACTGCAGCAGCAGATCATACCCTTTATAACCTCCGCCGTTGAATCCACCGGTCTCTGCCCCAAATATCTGAACGCCATCTGCCTGATGGTCGCGGACAACTGCGTGTATGTCATCCCCAATGATGTCAGTCATACAACCTGTCAATATGACATACAGTTCGCCGTCTACCAGTTTAATCGTATTCTCAACCTGCTCTCGCAGCCGCCTGTCACCGCCAAAAACTATGTCATTCTCACCCACATTTGAGCTGGGAACAGCCATACCCCCACAGTATCCAGCGCCAAGATATCCAGTGCTGCCAATCTGGTTGAAGAATATACTACCACCGCAGCCCATCGAAGTATGCAGAATTGGGACAACACCGGGCAGTGCAGTAGCAGTCAATACAGCGCCACCTAAAGCGCAAAACGTCCTCTGACGCTCGATAAATGCTTTATTACTCGCCATATTCACTACCCTCACTGATGAATGCAAACGAATCCTGCTTGAACCACTCCACGTTATATGGCTGCCGGACGTTCTTTGACAGGTTCCTGTTAAAAGATGGATTCCTCAATATTCTATCGACTCTCCTTGCCAGGTCATACGCTCCGTTATAACCGATATATGAGTAGCTTGAATTGTATATTGGCAATACTGCGATTCCAGATTTGGCCGCCCAAACATTATCGGAGCAATGACCCAGATAGATATCAGGTTGTGTTTTTTCGATAATATTCACCGACTCAAATGGGTGCACGGTGGCAACATTGACGACGACATCCTCCTGCACTTCAATCAGCTTATCCAGTGTAGTTTCACCGAACTCATCATAGTGGTAAGGTCTCACCGCGACAATTTCCATCCCAAGCTCTTTTAGAAATAACGCTGTCCCAAGTGTCCTGACCTCACCAGCACTCAGCATGGCTTTCTTACCTTTGAGCCTTTCCTTGAAAGGAGCCAATGCTCTAAGAATCTCAGCTTCTTCTTGCTCAACGATCTTTTCTGCAGCCTCTTCAAGTCCAAAGAATTTGCCTATATCCCGCAGCCAGTTACCAGTCGCTTCAATACCAATCGGCATATGCTTTAACAGATAAGGCACACCATATCTCTCTTCAAGGAACTTGATGAAGTAATCATCATGTGTCGGGCAGGTGCTGACTGACAGCGCTGCCTCAGTTGCCAGGCGCATTTTCTCCGGATGCTGATAGCATGGAAATGTCTGCGCTTCAAGCCCCAGTGTGTTTATCAGACGAATGAGCTCATTCTCATCACTCAGACCCATAGATGATACATTCAGCAGGTTAACCAGCTTACTTCGACGAATCTTCTCGGATGCTATCTCAAGATCATCAACAATAATCTTTTCCCGCTCATCCAACGGAGTCAGCAGGTTTCGAGATATTGAATGGTAGATAGCATCATAAGCTGTCGCCATTATCTGAGTCTTAAACCCTTCGCAGTGCACAGGTAGAATCTTTGCGTTCACCCGAGGCTGCAACTTGATCGCAACACCATCTATATCGTCCCCAATAATCCCAGGTACGCAGCTGGATAACACAATAATCGCAGACGGCCTATATCGCTTATCTGCTTCAATTATCGCCTTCTCCAGCTTCTCTTCGCCACCGGTCACAACATCCCGCTCGTTCAGAGCTGTGGTCAACCACCGTGTTCCGGGCGGGTTTTTATCGCCTGCCAGGGCTTGTCTCCAACGAATGGTAGCGTTTTGCCCATGACTTGCGCCTCCGCATCCCAGAGCTCCGTGGACTATAAGCAGAGAATCTGGAATTGTATTAAGAATAGCCGTTCCAGGAAGTAGCTGGCAGATTGATCCCTGACCAAATCCTCTCTGGCTATTTTTTAAGCAGCAGCCGCCGAACTTCTTCTTCAGTCCGCACGCCCCGCCGCCATATGTAATGCAAGCCCCAAGCCGATCCTCCCGCTTAGGAGCAACCCGTTCATCTACATGGCTCATATCTAGTACCTCCTATTTACAAGTTGATAGTGGAAAGTGAATAGTTGAAAGTGGAGAGTGGAAAGTTAAGAGTTACGAATGCATCGGTATCAGAGCGAAGGGCTACAAGCTCCCAACAACCCACAATAAATCGCCCCGTAGCGCCGATGCCGATGCACAACCTTTGTCGAAGAGCCACACCCATTTCCCCTGGCGAAATGGCACTACCTAATTCCCCCTTGGAGAAGGGGGATAGGGGGGATTGATGGTCTGGCGATTACTTATGAGTTGTTTATCTCTGTATTCAATCCCCCTGCCCCCCTTCTCCAAGGGGGAATTAGGGTTGTTCCAAAACTACCAACTCAACAAAACTCCACACTCTCCACTTTCAACTTTCAACTCTCAACTTTTACCTTCATAATTCATACTTTCCCTTCACGCCATCTCCAGATACCGTGCTTGTTCCCAGTCGGTTACTATGGAGTCAAAGAGCTCCACTTCGTGCCTGCCTACAGTCAGGAAATGGTCCAGGAAAGTTGGACTAAAATACTCCGATGCAGCCCCGCTCTCTCTGAGCAGCGCCAGGGCGTCTTTATAGGTTTTAGGCAACTGCGGAGCATCTGAAAGATATGCGTTCTCGTTCAGAGCATCCGGCAGCGTAAGTTTGTTCTTAATACCGTATAGGCCTGCTGCAATATTCGCTGCAATGATTAAATACGGGTTCGCGTCGGCTGAACCTGTCCGGTGTTCCAGCCTGCTCGCACTCCCAATACCAAGCAGCGACCTTGTCGAAACAGTCCGGTTGTCATATCCCCAACTGACATTCGTAGGAGCAAATGAACTGTCTTTATAACGCTTATAGGCATTTACTGACGGCGCTGCAAAAGCCAGGAACTCACGCGCGGTGGACAACAAACCTGCCAGATATGAATCTGCCAAGGCTGTATCCTCTGCAAAAAGGTTTTTATTCGTATTTATATCCCAGAGACTCTGGTGCACATGGAACCCACTCCCCGACTCTCCGGTCCAGGGCTTAGGCATAAACGTGGCATACAAACCATGCTTTCTGGTGATCTCTTTGACAGCATTCTTGAACACCAGAACATTGTCAGCAGCAGTCAAGGCATCCGTGTACAGCAGATTTATCTCTACCTGGGCAGGTCCATACTCCGGATTAGCTGCCTCCACATGTATTCCAAACGCCTCTACAGAGTTCCTGATCTCCTCAAGCACAAACTCAATCTCCGAGCCCTTATACAATGAATAGCACTGCACACCTTCATAAAATGGCTTGCGGTCTGCATTCAATAAATAGAACTCAAGCTCAGGACCAATAATCGGATGATACCCAAGGTCATTGGCCTGCTTGATGACACTCTTCAGGACTTCCCTTGGAGATCCTTCAACCAGATGCCCGTGCTCATCAGAGACATCCGCCAGCACAAAAGCGCTCCCCTCTCTCCAGGGAATAGGTTTGAATGTGTCAAGTAAAGGCCTTGCAACGAGGTCCGGATATCCGTTATCGAAGCTGGCCAGGTCAACACCTGGAAAAATGTCGCACTGGATGTCCCAGGCTAGCGCTGCTTTACACAGTGCAAAACCCGAATCCACTGCACGCAGGAAATGTGTCGATGGGATCCGTTTGCCACGGAGCACTCCAGGCAAGTCTGCAAACCCCACCTCGACGGTATGAATACTGTTCTCTTCGATAATACGCTTGATATCACTTATATCCATCGCTGTTCCTCCTTTTTTTCCAACTATGCGCAGTCTCTACAAATGCGCTTATATTTGTTGCTGACACGCCTGATGCAATATCACATCCAGGCAGCAGTATAAATCCACCACCACTGGCTAAATCATTCAAGCAGGCATTTGATGTTGATTTAACATCATCCTCGCTGCCGAACTGCAGTATATCAACCGGGTTCACATTCCCGGCCAGACAAACAGTATTTCCGACGATCTCTCTGGCTTTGGACAAGTTCACTTTATAATCAAGTGATACACTGTTTACACCACTCCGGGTTATGAGCTCCAATCGGTCAGTTATATCTCCACAGATATGGAGCATCGACACCTTACCAAGTGATTCGACTTCTTCAATCACTTTTTTAAGATATGGCAGTGCATAGTTCTCATAATGCCTGGCTGATATAACATCTCCGGATGCTGTCGGATCTGCAATAAACGCCCCATCTACTCCATCTACACTAAGCATCAACTTGAAATAACCAATACTCAGTTCTGTAGTAAACTCCAGCAGAGCAACGGCAAAACTTTTATCCTTATAGAACGAGCGTGACAATTTCTCCAGTCCGCACAAATGCGCTGCTAAGCTGAACGGTGCCCGTCCGCTTGCAAAAATCGCACGTTTGCTGTTGTTAAGTTTCACCAGCTCTGCAGCTACATCTCTCAACCAGACTACTGACTCATCAGCTAATGCCGACTTAACACTCAGTATTTGTATGTCTGCCTCACTTGCAACTGGTTCAGAAACTATATCCGGCGCTCCTCTTGTGGAGAACTTAATTTCGCTCCCCAATGCCCTGCATAGCAGAGCAGTAGCTCCGGTCCCAACCATAATCAGGTCTGCATCCACTGATTCATGCACATCGTAAAATATACGGGCGGTAGTAACCGCATCGCCGATCAAATGCTGCAATGAAGCATTCGATTGACTGATAGGCCAGCTACCACCCAAACATATTCCTGCAGGCACACGCCCCGGATCTCCACCACGCATTGCAGTCAAAACCTGCTCTCGTGGTGTTCCGGTATATGTATCGGTTGCAGCCATCAAACTCAAGCTTTCACCGCAGCATGTGTAGCATCCTGGAACAGTGTTGTGCTCAGATATCTCTCACCAGTGTCTGGGAGCACGGCAACTATTAATTTACCTTTGTTCTCAGGGCGTTTTGCCAGTTGAATAGCGGCAAATGCAGCTGCTCCGGAGGAAATACCCACCAGCACACCTTCATCTCTTGCAAGGTTTCTAGCAGTCTCAAAAGCCTCTTCATTCCTGACCTTGATAATCTCACTGACTACTGAAGTATTCAGAACATCGGGGGTAAATCCAGCGCCAATACCTTGAATCTTGTGCGGACCAGGCTGACCACCAGACAACACTGGAGAGTCAAATGGTTCAACAGCAACAACTTTGAACTCAGGCTTCAGTTTGCTGATAACCTCTCCCACACCAGTGATAGTTCCGCCGGTTCCTACTCCACCTACCAGGATGTCTATTTTTCCATCAGTGTCATCCCAGATCTCTTTGGCTGTGGTCTCACGGTGTATTGCGGGGTTTGCCGGGTTCTTGAACTGCTGAGGAAGGAATGAGTTGGGTGTCTGAGCTGCCAGTTCCTCTGCTTTCCGTATAGCGCCTTTCATACCTTCCGATCCAGGGGTCAAAACAAGCTCTGCCCCATATGCAGCAAGTAGGCTTCTTCGCTCAATACTCATTGTCTCAGGCATAGTAAGGATCAATCGATATCCCTTTGCTGCCGCAACAAATGCCAGCGCGATACCTGTGTTACCACTGGTAGGCTCGATGATGACAGAGTCCTTATTCAAAAGGCCTTTATCTTCTGCATCTTTGATCATCGCGTAACCAATACGATCCTTGACGCTGCCTGCCGGGTTGAAGGATTCAAGCTTTACTACAACGTCAGCTTCAAGTCCTGCTGTCACCCTGTTTAGTCTGAGCAGGGGAGTGTGTCCGATAAGATCCGTTAAGTTCGATGCTATTTTCGACATTTCATTTTATCCCTTCGTTGTTTTCTATATAGCCGCAGCTTCGCTGCGTACTTCACCTGTTTCAAGTGCCAATAGTTGGTCTGCCCAACCGGCTGCCCAGATCCTGAGATCTTTTATCTCCAGAGGAGTGGGCACTTTTGATTCTTCGTGTTCCCAGATACTGGTAGCCAGTCTGTTATATACTCCGGCCTGCTCAGAGTCTGGAAATGCCTGAATGGTGGTTTTTCCCTGCAATTCAGACTGTGTTACGGTTACCGATCTCGGAACATACTCCATTATGTTCGTATTAGTTGTCTTTGCAAAGTCATCAAGAATATGCCTGGCATACTGTGCATTGACTGAGTTTGCAATAATTCCACCCAGCAGTGCTCCACCGGAATTGGAGTATTTCTGAATTCCTTTGAACAGATTATTCGCCGCATAAATTGCCATGAAATCTGCTGATGAAACCGTAAACACATGCTCTGCAATGCCTTCGCGTATCGGAACAGCAAATCCGCCGCACACAACATCACCCAAGACATCATAGATAACTACATCCAGCTCAAGTTCTTCATATACTTTCAGCTGCTTGAGCTGTTGGACTGCTGATATGATCCCGCGACCAGCGCATCCGACTCCAGGTGCCGGTCCACCCGCTTCCACGCAGTAGACCCCACCGAAACCCTCATGCACAATCTCATCAGCCTTAACTGTTGATTTCTCCCGCATAGTATCCAGGACTGTCGGAATATATCTGCCCTCTCTGAGGGTGTTCGTAGAGTCGCTCTTGGGATCACATCCAACCTGCATCACCTTGAGTCCTTGAACAGCCAGAGCGGCGCTTATGTTGGATGTTGTAGTGGATTTACCGATACCACCTTTTCCATAGATCGCTATCTGTTTTATCTTTTTACCTGCCAATTAGTGCCTCCATCGAAAATAGTAAATTTCCGTTCGTCCTGAGTAGCGCGAAGCGCGTATCGAAGGATGGACGGAAATTCAATCACAAATACTGAACTGTTACGAATCATGCCACGATACTCACAATTTTCCGGATTCGATCAGTCTTCTCAGAGACTCATCTATGCATTCACGCATAGTGAAGTGTTTGATACCCCGCAGGTCCAGAATCTCCGCAGCCCCTGGCCCGATCTGCGACACTATCACCGCATTGCAATCATTCAATTTATCAAGCGTTCTGTTGTGCATGGTGAAATGGTCTTCACCAGGTCTGCAGGATGGATCATTCTCTCTGGTCTCAATATATGTATAATGACCATTAGCAACTTCATATATCTGGAAATGGGTAGCTTTGCCGAAGTGCTGATGCACCACAATCCCATCCCTGCTTGCAACTGCTACTCGCGTAGACATCATATTTCTCCTATCCGTGAGAAAAAGTCTCGACTCTCTTGTCGTAAAGCTGGTCAGCCAGATCCTTACCGCCCGGTATCCCGCATGCATCAGCACGGCAATGCCTGCAATGCCTGAAAACGGTCAGATATTTCTCTGCTGTTGCACGTGCCGTGTTCAGCATGTCACAGTCCGGCGCTGGTATATCAGATAGTTCGGCACTGGGAATCAATGGGATAATATTCATCATCGAAGCGCCTGCTTCTTCAACAGCTTTGGCGATATCTTCTATGTGATCATCATTCAGCCCGGGGATCAGGACAGCATTTGTTTTCACAACCAACCCCAAATCCGCTGCTTTTCTTATCCCTGCAAGCTGTGCGCGAATAAGAGTGTTTGCACCCTCAATGCCGGTTAACAATTTGCCATCAATCACTACCCCGCCGTTGATTTTCGTCAGCCTATCCGGATTGACAGCATTGACTGTCACGCTGACTGTCTTTACCCCCACTTGCACCAACCTCATCGCATTCTCTGCTAACCGTAGACCATTTGTACTCAAGCACCCTATGAGATCCGGAAACCGCCGATGCACAAGCTCCAATGCATCCAATGCATGAGAAGTCGCCAGCGATTCTCCCGGACCAGCTACACCAACAACAGTTATCTGAGGGCAAAGCTCCAAGGCCTTCTCTACTAGTCCTACTGCTTCTGCTGGAGAGATGACATATCGCGCCACACCCGGTCGCTGAGTGGTAGTATCAAACTCTCGCCTGCAGAACCGACATCTGATATTGCAAGTTGGACTGACCGGCAGGTGGATTCTGCCATTTACCTTGTGAGCATCAGGATTGTAGCAAGGGTGCTGCTTTACCAGATGCGCGTATCGGTTTTCTTTCAGATCAGTCATTTTGCTCTCCAAACATAAAGCAGACCATTTCGGTCGGCATACTAGCATTATAAACGGATTAGATTTCACTGTCAAGAGTTTTTGCGATAATAGTATACTATTTTGGTAGGTTTACTAGATTTTGGTATTGACAGGTCGTAAAGCAGCCTGATATACTATTTTCAACAGACTAATCCGATAGGTTTTGTCTGTTTGCATAAACTGCATATTCGGAGGTGTTGCGTTGGAAAACAGCGCGTTATATTGTACGATTGCTACAGGGCCAATCGATTTCTAGTAATCACTACACGAGACAAGGAGAATTGTTTTGAGAAAACTATTTACACTCACAGTTATTGCCGTACTGGCAGCATTTGTTTTACCGGTAGCACTCTGGGCCTATCCCAGCGCTCTGAATCTTGCTCCCTGTGCAGATATATTGGGCGCAAACCAGCTGAGAATCGCCTATGAGTCTGATGGACACAACCAGCCTTATGATGATGGAAATCTAGAATATATCTATACACAGATAGGTATTGGCGGAAAGTTTGAATTTGGAGTTGATTTCTACGACGTTCGTCATGCTTCTGATAAATTTTTCAACGCTAAATATCTTGTAACTGCAGAGAAAGAGAACACACCAGCTATTGCTATTGGAACACGGAATATATCCGATGTCTCTAAAACCAGCTACTATGCACTGGGTTGCAAGACATATGGAAAAGCCAGGCTGCATTTTGGGGGAGAAACGCAAGATGGTGTCACTACTGGAATTTTAGGTACTGACTATCTCCTTGCTAAAGGCGTGTCATTCCTGGCAGATTACCAGAGCGGTCAAACCCATTATTCTACAGCAGGTGTTTACTGGCAGGCAACACCTGCAATTGGTTTCAATCTCTATTGGGCAAGGAACAATACATCAGCACTGAGAGACACCTATGACTATGTAGGTGCTTATGCAGCATATACGTTAACACTCAAGTAATCAGAAACGGACCCGCATTATTTATGATGGGTTAAGGGATCGGTACTCTCGAACGTTTCATACGATTACAAACAATAAGAACCGCATGGATAGAATGCTCCATGCGGTTCTTTTTGTTACATCTGCTTATCTGATAAATCAGCTCTATATATTAGCCTGCATTATTCATGATAGACTCACTTTCGCCCCAACTGTCGGTCGAAAATAGAGACTGGTGAATAATGCGGGTTAGATATAATACATCTCACTAGTCAGGTTACTCTTAGTTGTTTGCATCTCCGCAAGTTCAGATAGTGTCGTTTCTTCGAACACTTTGCGGAGCGCGTTGTTGGCCCTTTCATATATTTCCTTCAGTGCACAACATTGCGGGTCCAGAACACAATTCGGAACATCCGAACAATCGGCAATATCTATGGGACCTTCGAGCGATTCCACTATCTGGGCTAATTGTATCTGGCTGGGATCACGGGACAATATATATCCTCCTTTAGCTCCCCTGGTAGAGTTGACGAGTCCGCCTTTTCGCAGCGCCAGCATAAGCTGCTCCAGATAAGTCGCTGGAAGATTTTGTTTTGCGGCTATATCTTTAGACATAACCGGACCACTACTTTCATTCATTGCGAGCACCAGCATAGCTCGCAGGCCATACCTGGAACGTGTTGAGAGTTTCATATATCACTACCTCACTAGAAACCAAGACAATTAGCAAAGACTCGATCAAATCCATCACGATTTGCCAGCTCGATTACATCAACATTTGCGACGACATCCAGCATAGACAGCCGTGACGATTGATCCAGCAAAAATCGGCTACCACCCGTCTTGGATGTATTTCCCAGGAATGATGTCCTGCCACTGATACTTTTGGGTAATAGCCCCACGTTAATAATGCTCTCAACTCTCAAGTGGTATCCGAAAGATCCTGCGATCAATACTTCATCCAGGTCATCTGATGTTATCCCACTGTGATCCAGTAACATCTCAATTCCTGCTCTAACAGCTCCTTTGGCTAACTGTACCTGGCGAACATCATCTTGAGTGAGAAACACTTTATCTGTTATATAGAAAGCAGTCTTACCTTCGTTTGTCCCAATATATTGTTTCAGTGTCTCCGATATAGCTGTGCTATCCTGTCGGATGAACCGTCCTGTTTTGGTCAATACGCCGTGATTGACAAGTTCCCCGACCAGATCAAAGAGTCCGCTTCCACATATCCCCACCGGTCCTGTGTTCCCAATAGTCACATAACTAATGGCTCCACTCTCATCGATATCAAACTCCTCGATAGCGCCATTCTCAGCACGCATACCGCAGGATATATTCATCCCCTCAAAAGCCGGTCCTGCTGCTGTCGAAGTAGATGCAAGCTTGCCATTCTTACTCAACACAACTTCCCCGTTGGTACCAATATCGACAAACAACACATTCCCGGGCCTGTCATACAACTCCGAGACCAGAATGCCTGAGGTAATATCTGCACCGACATAGGATGAAACTATAGGAGGAAGATATATAACCCCGAAATCTGATATACCGATCCCGTGCGTAGCAGCAGACTCACTGCTACCTCCACGTATATTGGGTGTGTACGGATACTTGCCAAGTCCGGTAGGATCCGTCCCCGTTGCAAGGTGGAGCATGCAGGTATTCCCACTGAAGACTATTTCATATATGTACCGGGCTTCAATAGACTCTTTATTGCACAGGACTCCAACCATTTCGTTGATTTGATCGATAATGTCTTTACATAAAACGTCGAGTCCATCCTGAGTGTGAGCAAACTTAATGCGAGACAGCACATCCTGAGCGCGCAATGCCTGAGGGTTCAACCTTGATACTGAGCCTAGTTCCTTCCCATCCAGCAAATCCACAAGCGAAGCCACCAAAGTCGTAGTTCCGATATCGACTACAATCCCTAATATTGACCCACTGGTATCTCCGCTCTCTGAACCTGCCTGGGAACCATTTATGTAAACAGTTGTGGTATCTGTCTCTTCGTTGAAGGTCTTACTTATTGCCGGGTCCAGGTTAACCGAACCTGAAAGACCGTCTGCTATTATTTTCAAGCTGCTGGATTCTGATGAGTCGGAGATTGTAACTGTGATGTCAGAGAACAATAAGGTTTCACATGCCAGCACTATTTCACCGCTGCCGTCACCTATTCGGACCACGCACTTTCGACATGTCCCGTTACAGTTGCAGGGGGTCTCAATGACCAGCCCTGCAAGCTTAGCTGCTTCAATAATAGTTGCCCCGGCTTCTACCTCAACTATCTTATTGCCCGGTTGAAATGTGACGATGGGCATTACTGAGTTCCCTCCCGCACTGCATCTGTCAGCGCGCGGATGTGAGTTATGCTCGTTGATGTGCTGAGACCGCAAGCTGGAGAAATGATATCTATCCCCTGCTCAACAAGTCGTGAAGTCACACGATTTATCTTCTCAGCCGGCCCCCATTCAAGTAAAAATGTGCTGACATTTCCCATGACTCTTATCCCTGGAAACTCTTCCTTAAATGCAGCAAGGTTCACCATAGCATCGGTACTTATAGCATCGCTCCCGATCCTGGGCAGCAAGTGTTTCACAGAGGAGATGTCACCGCATATATGAACAATCGCAGGTGCTCCAGCCTCATGTATAGCATTTACAAGCCCCTTGAGATATGGCAGCGCAAACTCCTCAAAGGCCTTCGGTCCAAGGATCTCGCCAGTAGCTGTAGGGTCTCCGATTGATATTGCAGTAGCTCCACTGTTCACCAGATGCCTGGCATAACTGCTCAGGAATCCAGTGACTTGCTCCAGCACTCGGTGCGAGTTCTCTTTGTCCTTTCGAAGTCCCTTCAGGAATGCAATCGGATCAACTATTGATGCAGCCGTGCTGATAGGTCCTGTAAGACTGCCAAGGACCGGGATATCGGTATGCTTATCTGCAAGCTTCCCGGCTGCCTGTGTAACAACATCGACTCTGCCGGTATTCAGGTAGTTATCAGCACCGGAGAAATCAGCTGATGCAGAATCCGGATATATCTCCCTGGATATCTTGGGTTCACAGGCAAGTGTTCCGATATCCACCTTGCTTCCCAGAACCTCTGCTTCAACAGTCATGCAGAAAGGTATCCCCAGGTTCTCAAAACCAGTCTCAACACTGACATCCAGGGCCAGGTCAGCCATTAAGCCGGAATCATTGTGGGCTTCAGGAAGTGTGTGGCCAGTCCAGTTCATCACTTCAACAATGGCGGCGTTCATCATGCCACCGGGGCAGATCACGGGAGGCCGGTCAACACTCTCACCAGCCAGCGTTTTCAACAGCCGTTCCTTAGGGGATAACTCACTCATTTACATACTCCCACATTTAAATTGCAGCTACAGGTTCGCGCTTTCACAGTTCAGTGTTAGTGTGCAATATGATAAATTTCCGTTCGTCCTGAGTAGCGCAACGCGCGTATCGAAGGATGGACGGAAATTTGCTCACAAATACTGAACTGCAGACTCGCGCAACAGATCTTTTATCAAATCGACTCCGTCAGCAGCATTTCTTGCATAACCATCGGCTCCGATTTTATCTGCAAAGAACTGGTTGATCGGCGCTCCACCTACAATAACTTTGTAGCGTTCGCGGATATTTTTTTCCTTGAGTATCTCAATGACCTCGCGCATACCATCCATCGTGGTAGTCATCAGGGTCGACAAAGCGATCACATCCGCTTCGACTTCTATCGCCTTATTTACGAAGTCCACCGGAAGCACATCTCGACCGAGATCATATATCTCGAAACCGGAACTCTCCAGCATTATCTTGACTATGTTTTTACCAATATCATGTGTATCACCTTCGACAACTCCAATGACAACTTTGGATTTCTTACGCGTATCTGATGGAACAATATGTGGTTTCAGTACATCGATTCCGGCATACATGGCATCGGAACACATCAATAATTCAGGTATAAAATACTCGGACTCATCAAATAACTTACCAGCCCGTTCCATCCCATCCGAAAGCCCTTTTTCGATTGCCTCATATGCATCGATTCCACTTGCTACTACATGGTTAGCAGTCTCTACTGCGAGTTCCGGTTCCATATCGACAACAGCGTCAGACAGGTCTTGGAACAGTGTTTTCTTCAACTCAGACATATAAGCCCTCCTGTATTACTATGCTGTCTTCAGTGGATTGACATCCAACTCTCCAGGCGCTAGAATTATAATACACTATCCCGACTGGTATAGTCAAGTGTTATGGAGGCTTTCCCTTTGATCAGGAATAATATTAGCTTTGATGTATCCAGTGAAGTGCTGGCATTGGGGATTCGGTGTGCTTGTTTTGTTGTCAGTGGCCTGCACAACAAAGAGTATGATTCCGTTTTCGAAACTGAGAAGAACGAGAGCATCGAACATATCCTGGATGGATTTCTCCCAGAACACCTGCAGCAGGATCCAGTACTGGCAGGATTTCGAGAGCTCCACACAGCAATCGGAACTTCCAACCGCAAGTGCATCTCCGCTTCAGAGACACTGTTGAAAGGACTTTTAAGAACAGGTACCTTACCTCGTGTGAATTTGCTCGTAGATATTTACAACCTTATATCAGCAAAGACCAGGCTGTCGCTGGGTGCTCATGATACAACAGGGATCACTGGCGGTGTCCATTTGAGGATAACCAACGGCACCGAGAGTTTCCATCCACTTGGTGATATCCAGGCCAAACAGGCAAAACCGGGGGAGTATGCATACATAGACGACAATAACGATGTACTCTGCCGACTGGAAGTCCGTCAGGTAGAAAAAACCAGGATCACCACAGATACCACCCAGGCTTTCTTTATAATCCAGGGCAACTCAGCAACAAGTCCTGAGTATATAACATCTACCGTTCAGCAGTTGATTGATTCCATAAAATGGTATTGCGGTGGTAGAGAAAGCATGTTGTATTTGCCCGGATAAACCAGTTTCAGGTTTTCAGGGTCTCGTTCATACTTCCGGAACGGAATCCTTCCAGATCAACTGTGACATATGTGAAACCAGACTCTTTTGCAATCCTGATCAAGGAATCCCTCAGTCCACCTTGCAGCAACAACGCGATCTCTTGTTGTCCAAGTTCAAGCCTCAAAACTTCCCCGTGATGCCTCGCCCTGAATACGGTAAAGCCATTATCCGCAAGGTACTCCTCGATGGCTTCAACTTGTCTTAACTTCTCCCCGGTTATACGGGAACCATATGGAAATCTGGATGACAGGCAAGCCATAGGCTGCTTGTCTGCGGTTGGTAGATTATAGACAGTCCTGGATATCTCCCGTATATCCGCTTTCGTTAACCCGCACTCAAGTAACGGACTCCGCACACTCATCTCTCTTGCCGCCTGCATCCCAGGACGAAAATCACCAACATCGTCAGCATTTGCCCCATCAATCACAGCAGGCAGCCCATGCTCATTCGCTATCCGCCATATCTTCGCATAGAGTTCCTGCTTGCAGTAATAGCACCGGTTGGTTGGATTCTCAGCAAAACCAGGTATATCCAATTCCTCAGACTCTACCACAACAAATGGTATTCCACTCTCATTAAGCCACCCAACCGCAGCCTCAAACTCTCGCTTCGGATATGTTGAAGATACAGCAATAACCGGCAGGCAGCGGTCACCCAACTCTTCCCGGGCAACCGCCACCAGCAATGTACTATCAACTCCTCCGGAGTATGCTGCTACACACCCATTGAGCGTTTTGATATTGTTTTTGAGTTCATCAAGTTTTACTTTACAACATTCATCCAAAGGGTTATTAATCTCCAGTTTGGTGTCATTCCAGACCAAGGTCGCTGATTATCTTGATAGGTCCGGTCATGATATTGCGTGCCAGTTGATAAACCTGAAAAGGTGTAATAGGTTCCAGCGGATGCACCATAATATGCATTGGTGTCAATGGCTGATGAGAACCAATATCCATCAGATAATCGACACCAGTGAAGAGAAATGCACCTTGGCGCCGGTAAAATCCGATTCTTCTAAACGCCAGACTGCGGTCCACTTCATCCGGAAGTGTTTCAGGTGCCTCTACTTCAAAGAATATGGCCTGCACTCCAAGTTGCTGAGCGATTTCATATACCTGTCTATAACAGGCGGATCCTAACCCATTATTCCGGACACTAGGATCAGTAGCCAGATAATGCAGCAACAAAACATCACAATCCGCCTCATAGGCATAACGGACCAGACCAACGAAATCTCCGTCAGCATTGACTGCAGCCAGGATATGATTTTTCTCCTCAATACCTTCGCTGTGGTTTCTGAGCACCCTGATATTGTCTGCAACAAGCACCCTCTCAACCGGAGGAAACGCTGTCTCAAACAAATACAACCAGGACAAGAATAAATCCTCAGTCCTGTCAATGATCTCCACCAGCCTGACACCACCGGTTTTGCCGGTAGTATCAGGCCTTATTGAAGTAATATCACATACATCTGTCATTTTTACAGTGCTGCCCTTATCCGCTATGCCTGGCTTGCTGCCAGTGCCTGGTCAAGGTCAGCAATAATATCTTCCAGAGTCTCCAGACCGACTGACAGTCTGACAAAATCATCTGATACACCAGTCGTTAACTGCTCTTCAGGGGTCAACTGCTGGTGAGTTGTTGATGCAGGATGGATAATCAGACTCTTGGCATCTCCGATGTTTGCCAGGTGCGAGAACAACTTGACGGCATCTATCAGCTTAACACCTGCTTCACGACCACCCTTGATACCAAATCCGATAATTCCGCCAAAACCACCCTTCAAATATTTGTTCGCATTAGCATTGTCCGGATGACTGGCTAAACCTGGATAATTGACCCAGGATACAGCTGGATGACTCTCCAGCCACTGCGCCACTGCCAGGGAATTCTTCGAGTGCTCGCGAATTCTCAGTGGCAATGTCTCCAGTCCCTGTATAAACAGGAAAGAGTTAAACGGTGATAGTGCCGGTCCCAAATCACGGAGCAGCTGGACCCTTGCCTTCAGGATATATGCAATACCAGGGACAACAGCCTTATCATGGTTGCCGAACGCTGCCCAGTAACTGATACCGTGATACGAAGGATCCGGCTCAACTATCTCAGGGAACTTGCCGTTATCCCAGTTGAACTTGCCGGAATCAACAATCGCCCCACCGATACTTGTTCCGTGACCGCCGATATACTTTGTCAGTGAATATACAACAATGTCAGCACCAAAATCGATAGGTCTGAATATGACAGGGCTCACAGTATTATCCACAATATATGGAATCCCGTGTTTGTGTGCAATATCAGCGATTGCAGAGAAATCATCTATATTGTTCTTCGGGTTGCCGATGGATTCTGAGTAAACTAGTCTGGTATTTTCATCTATGGCTGCATCTACATTTGCAGAATCGGATGAGTTCACAAAACGCACTTCAATACCAAGTCTTGGCAATGTGTAATGGAAGAGGTTATAGGTGCCTCCATACAGATAGCTGGTAGAGACAATATTCTGTCCTGCTTTGGTGATATTCAAAATAGACAGAGTTATCGCCGACTGTCCGGATGCAACAGCAAGAGCCCCGGTTCCGCCATCGAGAGCAGCCAGCCTCTTCTCCAGGACATCGGTTGTTGGGTTCATAATGCGTGTGTAGATATTCCCAAACTCTTTCAACCCGAATAGATTGGCAGCGTGTTCAGCAGAGTTGAATACATAGGACGAAGTCTGATAAATCGGAACCGCCCGTGAATTAGTCGCAGGGTCAGGTACCTGACCGGCATGTAAAGCAATAGTTTCAGCGTTAAAATTAATATTCTCACTCATTGTATTTCCTCCAGTATTTGTGTTCAAGGTATGGGTAGGCATCATAAACGAGCCTGTATTTGGGTATAGATCATGGAACGGTTTATATTCTTACTATTCCAGTCGGCATAGTTTATTATAAACATTATCCAGGAAGAGGTCAAGTATATTTGTAAAAATATTTCAATTAACAGATTTTACACGGTTCACAATCTCGTAATCCACATACTTGTGCAGGTGCTGGATGGATTTGCTTGTATGATACTCATCAAAGACTCTTGCCCATACAATTCTTGAAGGTAGAACACCGACGACAGCTAAATACAGTGCAGTTTGCGTTCAGAATGAAAAGCCGCATGCTGGAAGACAAATGACTTATAAATTTCTCTCCTTAAGTGAGTAAATAAATCAGAACACTATTAATACTTACTAGTGACATCCAGGCTCATACAATACTGAAAGCAACACGCATTTGTGGGACCATTGAATAATTGCAGAAATCTATATTGAATATTTACATTTACATTACAATATGATAAATTATGGGGGTATAATACGGTTAGGAGGTTTGTAAGTCAGAATCCAGGAATTTATCAATAATAATACGGAGGGCTAAAATGCATAAAAAAGGTTTTACGTTAATTGAGCTGCTGGTTGTTATAGCCATTATAGCAATACTTGCAGCAATTCTGTTCCCTGTGTTCGCAAAAGCTCGAGAGAAGGCCAGACAAGCTTCTTGTTCCAGCAACCTAAAACAGCTGGGCATTGCACTTATGGCCTACACTCAGGATTATGATGAGAACATTCCGAACGCCTGCCTGGGAGTTACTGATGGTGGATTGCTGAATAGTTGTGGTACCAGAGAGACATATTTCACAGACTTCCTTGAACCATATACCAAAAGCAAACAGGTTTTCATGTGTCCAAGCGACTCTGACCAAAATAGCACCTCATCACCATGCCGTTTTCCCGGCGTAAGCCGCAGCTACAATATGAATGTGCATGCATCCGGACTAAAGACTGCTGCTGTAGAAGATGTAGCCGGAACAATCCAGATGGCTGACAGCGGAGTAGGCCCTTTCTTTGGCATCGGCGGTAGATGGTATGGCTATTGGACCGGAACCCAGACCGGAGAAGCAGAGAACTGGACTGGTTGGCCGTGGGTCAGTTACAGACACAGTGATGGCTCAAATGTCATGTTCGTGGATGGCCATGTTAAATGGTTGAAGGGACACACAATAACAAGAGGTATGCTGACTCCAGCAGCTGGAGATTAGCACTGACAATAGCTAAATATTACTAATTCATATTGAAAGTCCCATACCAAAGTATTTGCTTGGTATGGGACTTTTTATAAGTAAATCTCAATCATCCCAAAAAAGCCGATTCAGTGAACTAAGACTGAATCAAGCTAACTACCTTTCTTCAACCACAATCTCAACCCATCCAATCGTGATCATCTCAGTCGAGGTCAGAACGATCATATTGTAACCTCTCTTCATCACTGAAAGGGGGAGTGCAAACCTATACAATGGGAACCCGGGTCGGGGCATAGGCATCTCAGTCCGGCCTTCCAGCTTCACCAGGTTACCGTTGACGTAGACCTTTATGTTCTCGGATGTGATGGTCCCTGATTCTATCCCCAGGATCAATGCTGCTCTCCCGGTAGTTGGTTTGGGGCCGGTGTGCAGCCTGAATTCGTTCCATCCGCCAGCTTCGCACGTGGACGGAAGTGGAAACGCAGGAGTCTCCCCGGTAGCCCAGGTGTCGGTATAGGTGATAACGTGACGGCGAGTCTTGTTAGCCAGCGTCTCCTGAGTTGCCAACTCTTTCAGGAGGGTAGGATAGTTTTGAAGGTCGTCCATGGCTGTCTGGGAGTCCATGTAGTTGAACAGATATATAATATCAGCTCCACGGTCCAAGGCTGATACAGCGTATCCTCTGGCAGTTTCCAGGGAGTTGGTGTGGCGAGTTTTGAAGATTGACTCCGAGTTCGGGCTGGTGTAGGCAGGATACGGACTAAGCAGTATCTCAAACCCAGCCCCCAGGGTAACCAGAGTTCCGTCAAGCAGTTGCTTCCATATCTCTATAGGCATATCGGTGTCGATGGTGGCGAAGAACGGGGTTATGGTCAGGGTGTCTATCAAGCCCCGTTTAGCCCATTCGACTGCATCCATTCCCATAGCTCTGGCCTTCTCAGGGGTTGATGGCACTCTGACCCCAATGCTGATCTTGTGACCACGTTTCACTTCCCACTCATCCATAAGCCTGCGGACATCAGACATGAACTCATTGAGGATACCAATCCCATCTCCTTCACTGCCGGGGGCAAAGTGGAAACTAAAACGCATCCAGTCCAATTCGAACCCGTCAAAGTCATACCTTTCCACAAGCTCCTTTATCAGGAGCATATGATAATCCCGCACTTCCTTATAACTGTAGTCGAACGCCCGGTCGTAGCCTGATGTCAGCTTGTATGCAATCCGACGCAGTTGAGGATTCTCACGCCAGAACGTGCTGTGTATAGGATGTTGATCGTTCTCAACAGAGTGGACATCGTTCATCCTCATGGTGATCCATGGAGATATCCCAACTTTCCGGCACCGGTTAATCCACAGCTTGTATATATCGATCCCGGACTTGTGGATTCGCAAAGCTGTATCAATCCATTTCCGCATAGCAGTTATTTCTTCCGGGTTGTCTTTTATTCCGGCAAAGTGAGGTTGATCATCACCCAACTCCGGGTCATATCCTTTCCATGCGGGATCCCATACATCACTGGCATAACTGGTCCTCATGGCATTAGGATTCAACAACAACCTTTCAACCTGAGTGCCAGCATACTGATCCACCCAGGCTTCCACGATCTCAGGGGTAAGTTCCTGGTCTGCTCTGGTAAAGAAATAATGGCTGCAATCTTCATTAAGGGCTATAAAATTGCTCATGGCTGTTACCTCAGATGTCATAAATCAAGATGCTTGTAGTATAGGTGGAGAGCCAGAAGATGTCAAAGGTATTGGAAAATGGAAGACTGTCTACATTGACACCTGTTTGATTGGTGAGAATAACCAGATGAGGAACATCTATTGTATACCTGTTCCAATTGCATGTGCGAGTGCTACGCGAGCCTGGTTTACTGCTGTTTGAGCATTGGTGCGGTTAGTTTCAGCGGTCAATAGTGCAGCCTGGGCATCCAGCACATCCAGAAATGTTCCCACTCCCGAGCGATATCTGCCTTCAGCCAATCGCAGTGATTCTTTGGCATTAAAGGCCTCAGCTTTAGATGTTTCAACCCTTTGACCGGCAGTCTGCAGGTTGAGATAAGCCTGAGATACATCTGAGACTACTGTCAGTTGGCTGGACAGAAGTTGAGCGTTTGCGGACACCAGATTTGCACGGGCTTCTTTTTTCAATCCAGCAGTCAGGCCTGAATCAAAAGCATTCCATTGCAAGTCAACACCAACAAGCAATCCATTTGTTCCGGATAATAAACTGCTCCCACGCTGTGACCAGCCTGCATCCGCTCCGAGTGATGGGGCATTGTTGGTTTTTGCTGCGCTGAGTCCGTGCTGTGCAGCCTGTATAGCGGTCTTCAATTGAGCAATCTCCGGACGGTGATCAAGTGCTTCATTTATGAGTATATTCAAGTCCTCTGATGGAGGCGCCGGTTCGCTGCTCTCCGCAGCTTGAATGGGAGTCCGGGGGTCAATACCCATCATTAATGCCAGATTTACCTGGGATGTTGATGCACTGTTACGGGCTACATTGAGACTATAAATTGCATCCGCAACTGCAGTTTGAGCGCGCACAATATCCAAAGGTATACCAACACCTGCATTGAGCTGTGCCTGAGCTAAAGCCGCATGCTCCTGCTGACTGCGGACATTAGTCTCATTCACTGTAACCAGTTGGGTATTCTGAACAAAAACATAGAAAGCCTGCTTAACATCAGAGATTGTATTGAACTGCACTATCGACAGTTCTGCTTTAGATGATTTCACTAGTGCTTCAGCCTGCCTTACTAATTCTCTTGTGTGATTAAAATCAAAAATAAGCTGCCGGACAATTGCGGATGTTGTATATCCGGAAGCACTTGCTGATCCGCCAGCACTCGCAATTCCACCACCTCCGGACCGCGAAGCGTAGCTCGTATTTAATTGCAACGCAGGCAGCAAACCCGAACGCGCCTGCTGCTGTTTCCCCTGTGCTGCATCTACTCCTGCACGAGCAATGGTAACATGTGGCTGATTGTGCAGGGCAATGCTCGCTGCTTCATCAGCAGTTATGGGACGATTAGGTACATCAGATGGAACAGATGGTGGTGCCGGCAATGAAATTGCAGCAGGTAAAGGTGTCTCCTGAAACTGAGGTTGTTTCGGAGGAGTTTGAGCGAATGCAGATGAACCGGTAATACACACCATTATCAGAATCAGTGTGATGAGTCGTCCCGTTTTTGTATCTGCTTTAGGCATCATTCACCCCCAAGTCGCCTTCCTTTTTTTTTACATGCTCCGGATGAAAGCGTTGTACTATGTCATCCAGCAATGTATATACCGTAGGGACGATGAATAGAGTCAAGAATGTAGATGTAAGCAATCCTCCGATAACTGCTGTAGCCATTGGAGCCTGAATCTCTGAGCCTCGACCAATACCCAATGCCAACGGCATCATACCAAGTATTGCCGCTGACGCTGTCATCATAATAGGTCGCATCCTGGTTGGCCCGGCAGTCAATACAGCTTCTTCACGTTCTATCCCACGTCTCCGCAAGAGATTGGTATAGTCTACAAGCAGGATCCCATTCTTTACAACGATTCCAACAAGCATAAGCACACCGATAAATGCCGTTAACCCAAATGCTCTGCCACTCAAGAAAAGTGCCAGTACTACCCCACAAATAGCAAGTGGGACAGATAATAATATAGTAAGAGGGTGAATGAATGATTCAAACTGAGTAGCAAGAAGCATGTATATAAGTCCAATTGCTAGAAGAACCGCAACCGACAGTCCGCCGAACTCTTCGGCTCTTCGTTTCTGGGTCGTTCCCCAGTCCCAGTAATAACCGGACGGCAGTTTCAGTCCGGAAATAGCCTTTTGAATATCTCTTTGTATGTCACCAGCAGACCTGCCCTGTGGCACTCCGGTAATAGCTATGTAGCGCTGACGATTCAAGCGAGTGATCTGACTCGGTCCCGTTGCTTTCACTGGATGTGCAACCTGTTTCAGTCCAACTTCTTGAGAAGTTGGACTGACTGCCGACGGAACAACAACCAGTCGCTCCATTTCCGGTATAGTCTTTCGAACAGATTCCGGCATTTGCACAAGGATTGGATACTCAAATCCACCCTCCTGGTAATAACTGGCAATGGTGCCATCTGTGGCAGTACTTATTGTGTCAGCGATGTCGGAAAAGTTCAAACCAAGCTGGGTAGCCTTCTGTCGATCAACGACCCATTGAATCTCCGGCATAGCTTCCTGCCAGTTGACGTCAATGTTCTGCAAATTGGGGATACCCTGAATCCGGGACATGACATCCTTAGCTGAATCCGAAAGAGTGCTCAAGTCTGAACCAAAAATGTCTACTTCAATGTTCTGCGGACCACCACTAAGTATTAGTGAAACTATATCAACCTGAGTGAGTAATGGACGTATAGATGAGATACCTGAGAGTGTCCGTCTAAGGTCTGCCATCACATCAACCGTGGGTTTATTCCGGTTGTCTTTTAGTCTAACGGTCACAGATCCCTGGAAAGGCACCAATGCAGTAGTCGAGCCACGCAGATTCAAGGTAGTACCCGCAGCGCCAAATACATTTTCAACATTGGGGTTGTTCAATATTACACGTTCGACTTGCTTCATGGTCTTGTTGGTAGTCTGCAGAGAAGTTCCTATGGGAAGTTTGATTATGCCGTTAAAATCACCGCTGTCTGTTTGAGGCATCAACTCAAAACCCACATACGGTACCAGCAGCAAGCTGGCAATAGTTACAAGTAACGCCAGAACAATAGTGACTGGTCGATGATGGATCGCCCATTTGAGAGCGTGACGGTAGGTAGTTTCGATATTCTCAAACCAACGACCAAACGCGGCAAATGCTCGAGTCCCAAGACCACACAAACCGCGACATTCGGATTCTTTAACCTCGGTGCGTGGAGCTTCTTTTATTAAACGGTTCGCCAGCATCGGTACCACGGTCGTTGCATCTAAAAGCGAAACTAATATCGAAAAGATAACTACCAGCGCGAACTGAGTAAACATCTGCCCAGCCTGACCCTTGATCAGAAAAAGCGGCAAGAAGACTACGATGACAGTCCAGGTAGACGCTGTGACAGCGGAGAATATCTCATTAGTTCCGACAATAGCAGCATCCATTGCACTTCGTTTATCTCGTTCAAGATGGCGAAATATGTTTTCAAGCACAACAACAGCATCATCTACTATAAGACCAGTTGATAACGCAATTGCACCAAGTGACATTGTATTCAAAGTGAAGCCGAAGACATATAGTAGTGCAAATGTCGATATTATGGAGATTGGGATTGATGTAGCAACTACCAGAGTGCTCCGTACATTGCGAAGGAAGAAAAGCAGGATCAATGCAGCCAGAATACCTCCAATAAAGGCATTGCTCCTGACATCATTTACTGAGTTCCTTATAAATTGTGACTGGTCTGTAGCCAGTCCGAATTTCAGGTTAGGATATAACTTCTGGATGAGAGCTATCTTGTCAAACACAGCCTGCGCGGTAGATATCGTATTGGCTCCGCTCTGTTTCACAACAATGATCCCCACCGAAGGCTGGCCATTGAGACGTGTATAAAGGCGGGTTTCAGAATGGCTATCTTGCACATCTGCTACCTGTCCTATGTTTATGTTCTGTCCATTAAATAGGCCCAAAGGTGTCTGGGCTATCTGACGGGGACTCGTATACCAGCCAAGGCTGCGTATTGTGTATTCGGTATCGCTCTGTTTGGCAATTCCAGCTGGCAGATTTACATTTTCCTGTGAAATACGACGTATCACCTGGTTCAAAGAGGCATTGTAAGCTTGGAGTTTATTGGTATCCACATTTACTATTACGGCTCTTTGTTCTCCTCCTGTAGCTACTGCAGAAGCGACACCATTGGCGGATTCAATCATTGGAGTGATCTGGTTGTCGACCAGAGTGCGCAGTTTGACTGGGTCAGGATCACCTGAGACTCCAAATACCAAGATGGGAAGCTGAGTAGGATCAAATTTAAATACAACAGGAGTACCTAGTGTTGGATCGTTGGGAAATGACTGCCTTGCACGTTCTGCCAGCTGAAGGACATCAACAGCAGCCTGTCCCACATCGGAACCCCATTGAAATTGAATGATTACTACAGAACTACCTTCAGTTGTGTTTGAACTGACTTGGTATAGATTCGAGGCTGAGGAAACAGCTTCTTCGATAGGACGTGTGACTTCTGCTTCCACTTCCTCAGGTGCTACATTCGGCCATTGGGTTATTACAGCGACTGTTGGCAGACTGACATTTGGAAGGAGATCAACAGGCAGCCGTGTGAATGCTATTGCACCAAGAAGAACCAATGCTGCAATACGCATTGTTACTGCAACCGGCCTGGTGACAGCAAACTTCGCAATGTCCAAGGGTCAATAACCTCCCCCTTGCCTGTTGTGTTGTCCAGTATCTTGCTGTCCGGCCTGAGGCACGACAGAACCTATCTTGATCTTAGCGCCGTCGCGCAATGGTGATACACTCAGAGTGACAACCTGGTCACCTGTTTTCAGACCCTGGTTTATTGCGGTGAAATTGGCATCAGACAAGCCTTGAACGATCTTTCTTCGTTCGGCTTTATGATCCTTGGAAACCACAAGCACATAGGGTCCCTTTGCATCAGTATGAACAGCCTCAAACGGCACTGCTGTGTCAGTTTTTTGCTGGTTTGTTACTATCGATACCCGACCATACATACCCGGTTTGATCTTATTATTGGTATTGTCCAGGGTAACTCTTACACGAATCTGGCGGTTCTGAGGATCAGCAGATGAATTGCGCTCTGTGACTTTGCCATTGAAGACAGTCCCGGGAAAGGCATCCAGTCTGAGAGTAGCAGGCAAGCCAATATTTACGAGTTCATTCATATCCTCCGGGATACCGATAGTTGCCCACACTGTGCTGAGAACCTGCACAGAAATAATCGACTGTCCAGGAGTGGCAATGGCACCCGGATCCATATTGCGGGCAGTTACATTGCCATCCAATGGCGAAGCCAGTACTGTATAAGAAAGCTGGGATTGAGCATTTTGCAGGTTAGCACGTGCCTGAGTCACATTAGATTTGAGAGCAGCGATATTCTGAATATACGCAGGTACCTGAGCTCTATTTGATATTGCAAGAGTCAGGGTGCTCTTTGCCTGTGTCAGTTTAGCCTGGGTGTCCTCGATATTCGCTTTACCGGTGGTTTTCGTTATGCTGAGCTGCTCATCTGCCGAGTGTCTCTGCGCAGTAGCTGAATTCAACTGGCTTTTGGCGCTGTCCAAATTTGACTGTTGGACTTCCATAGCCGTCAAGGCATCGTCAACATCCTGCGCTGCTACGAATCCCTGTTCATAGAGCTTGTGGGTTCTATTATATTTAATAGTCGCATTCTGTAGGTTGGATTGTGCAGATGAAACTGATGCTGTTGCACTGTCCACACGTGAATTAGCATCATTAAGAACGGCCTGAGCTGAATCGACCAGTCTCTGATAATTCCTGCTGGCCTGGCTATAGTCTGCCTGAGCACTGGCTACGGCGGCTTTCCCCTGCTGAATCTGAGTGGAAACTGAAACAATTGTGGGATTCTGAGTTAATTGCGCCTGTACAAGCCTGTGTTGAGCTTCAGTCAACGCTGCTTGTGCTTGATAGACGGCTGCCTGTGCCTGCCCCGGATCAATCCGTACAAGAATTTGGCCTTGTTTAACTGGATCTCCCTCATGCACATCGAGGAAGGTTATCCTACCGGTGATCTGAGAAGCTATGTTGACTACATGTGGAGATTCGATGGTGCTATTGCTTTCCAAAACTTGCGATATCACCATAGGCTGTGCCACTGCTACTGTAACAACCGGGGCTGCTTTTAGTTGTGCTGCGCGCTGCTCCATCTGTATACGATTTGCAGCTTGAATAGCAAATAAGCGCCACACAATCAATACAAGTATCAACAGGGGTATACTAGTATAAATCAATCGCTTCGGCACAGCGTCAAAAGCCTCAATATAGAGCAATGATCATTCTTGGTTATAAATCTTCTTGAAAAATAATACCCGGCATTGCATGCGATTAAACAGTGCCGCATTGACTGCACAAGGGATATGAGGAATGCGATAACAAAGAGATGTGGATAAACCTGAAGCGTGCAAAAGCGTATGCAAATCTGGACGCATTAGCACACGCTTTTCAGCCGATGCTTACCGCAAGCATTGAAATGGATCCGCCATCAACACCCTCTACAGGAAAGCTGATCGGCTCATTTTCTCGTCGAAGAGCCAGTATGTATAGCAGAGGTAAGTAGTGATCCGGAGTTGGGATGGACTGCATAGCATCACTGCCCATTGATTCATAATTGATGAGCTTTGTAAAATCCCCTGCATTCATAAGTTCCCGCGCCTGTTTTTCGAACCGCACGGCCCAGTCGTATGGTTGGGCTAGTTCTTCACCCCAGATATAGGTACGCAGGTTGTGCACCAGGTTACCGCTACCGATTATAAGCACTCCCTCTTCACGCAGTGGAGAGAGGAGCTTGCCTAACTCATAATGGAATGATGCGGGTTGATCCCTGTTGATGCTGAGCTGCACTATGGGAATATCAGCCTGTGGAAACACGTGACACAGTACAGACCATGTTCCGTGGTCAAGTCCCCATTCTTGGTCCTGACGCACAGAAGCCGGAGCCAATAGAGTCTCGACACGGCTTGCAAACGCTGTACTACCAGGAGCAGGATAAGAAACCTGATACAGGTCTCTTGGAAATCCACCAAAATCATGGATCGTCGGTGGTGATTGCATCGCAGTCACTGCAATCTCCGGAATATACCAGTGTGCCGATATAGAAAGAATCGCTTTAGGCCGCGGCATTTCTTTCCCGATAGCCGACCAAGCCTCTGTGTAAGCGTTTTGAGCGAGTGCATTCATTGGATTGCCGTGTCCAAAAAAGACTACCGGCATCAGTTCTGCCATAATTATTAACCTCAAAAAATGTAATATTGCTGTCTACTTGCTATCTATGTATACCGCAATATCATGGTTAGTATCCATACCAGACATCAATGCATAGAATGCTGATGTGTCAATAAATTTATTCAAGCCTGGTACGTCTCCGGCAAATACTTGTCATGATTTTCAGCAACATCCGGTTCGATATCCTTGTAGATACCAAAAACCGCGCACGCTCTGGCTCGCAATTCATCCCTATCCGGCATTATTTCAGCCTCAAGTGTGTTGTCTACCGATCGCCTAATAATTTCTGCAATCGACACCCCTTTGCTACCTGCCATTGTCCTAAGTTTCCTGTATTGTTCCTCAGCCAAATGTATCTGGGTCCGTACCACGACATGCTCCTGTGATTACAGATTCAATCACATGATAGCATGTTATTTTCAGTACTGTTAAATATTGCCACAGAACGCAGTTGGTCATCCGGAGCGTAGCATGTTATGATACCTTTATCGGTATTTCTGGACAGTTGTGCTCGAGTTATATGGCATGTGGAGGTATTTGCGGTGGTTGTATTTGTTACTGGTGGTTCCGGGTTTTTAGGGATCAACCTGGTCAGGCATCTGTTGAACAATGGATGTGATGTTGTATCTTACGATATTGCTCCTTTCGATTATCCTGAGGCAGACAAGATCAAATGCATAACAGGCGATATTCGGGATATAAATGCACTCGAAGCAGCTATGAGTGGGTGTACGATCGTAGTCCATACGGCTGCAGCATTGCCTTTGTATACCAAAGAAAACATCTATACCACGGATATCAACGGCACACGCAACGTATTGGACGCAGCATCAAAACTTGGTATTGAGAGGGTAGTTCATATCTCTTCAACAGCTGTTTACGGTGTTCCCGACCATCACCCAATATATGAGACAGACAAGCTTGTAGGTGTTGGTGATTACGGCCATGCAAAAATTGAAGCTGAGGCTATCTGCAGCGAGTATCGCAATAAGGGAATGTGTGTTCCAATTATACGACCAAAATCATTCATCGGACCGGAAAGGCTGGGAGTATTTGCGCTGTTTTATGATTGGGCTAAAGATGGACGAGGGTTTCCACTACTCGGAAACGGTAGGAATCGGTATCAACTGCTTGATGTAGCTGACCTGTGTGATGCAATATATACCTGCCTGACAGCTCCGGCTGAACAGGTCAATGACGCATTCAATGTCGGAGCAGCTGAGTTTGGAACGATGAAAGAAGACTTCCAGGCCGTGCTGGATTTTGCCGGGTTCGGAAAGAAGATCAAGTGTATTCCGGCTGGACCTGCAGTCGCTCTTTTGAAGATCCTGGAAAAGCTCAAACTGTCACCGTTATACAAATGGGTCTATGATACTGCTTCTACCGACTCATTTGTATCCATCGAGAAAGCTCAAAAAGTTCTTGGGTTCACACCGAAGTTTTCCAATAAAGACGCCTTAATCCGGAACTACCAGTGGTATCTGGCCAACCTTGAGAGCTTCAAAAATGCCAGCGGAATATCCCACAGAGTCCCCTGGAGCCAGGGAATCCTCAAGATCGCTAAAAAGTTTTTCTAGCAGATGAAAAACACAGTTTGACGACAGTATACGGTTAGCCAGAAATGCACAGTCAATTCCCCCTTGGGGAAGCCCACCAACCCAATTCCCCCTTGGAGAAGGGGGCCAGGGGGATTGATTCCCTTCCGCACATTTGTATATCGAAGCGCCAACCTAATTCCCCCTTTGAAGGGGGGCAGGAGGGATGTGAAACAACCATTGAGAATCAAATCCTCATACTCGAGTGCAATTTGCAGTCGCATCAACCCCCACCCCAATAAATCCGCCAACCCAATTCCCCTTGGAGAAGAGGCCACTCACCCAATTCCCCCTTGGAGAAGGGGGCCAGGGGGATTGATTCCCTTCCGCACATTTGTATATCGAAGCGCCAACCTAATTCCCCCTTTGAAGGGTGGCAGGGGGGATGTGAAACAACCATTGAGAATCAAATCCTCATACTCAGGTGCAATTTGCAGTCGCATCAGCCCCCGCCCCAATAAATCCGCCAATCCAATTCCCCCTTGGAGGGGGTTAGGGGGATTGATGAAAGCTTGTGCAAGTATGATCAATCCCGAGTCTTCTCCAAGGGGAATTGACCAGGTGCATTTGTCAGCAACTACAAATCCACCACCATGCCATCGTATGCGATTTCTATTCCCTCCGGACTGGCTATGGCTTCGAATTCATCGTGGAGCATACCTATGTTATGTGAGAAATGGGTGAGTATTATCCTGGCCCCTTTTGCTAAAGCTCCACATTTGATCAACCTGTCCCTGAGTTCAAGAACACCCTTGAATGTCATATGCCCAATCGGCTCATAATCCTGCGTCCCAAGCGTGCACTCAGCGATAAGTAAGTCCAACCTCAATCCGCAGAGATATTCCATCGTATGGTCACAATAAGCTCCACTGTCTGCTGTATAGAGGAAAGCAGATGAGTCTGATCTTACTACATAGTTCAGGCATGTCTCATCAGCCATATGGGAAGCCAGTATGGAGGTAAATGTCAGATGGTCTGCCTTTACCGATGTGAAGGCTTCCAGCCTGTTAAGCTCCGCAGGTAGCCTCCCCTGGTCTATCACATCGGCACACTGGGTTCTGATTTTACCAATAACAGCATCATTTCCATATATACGAACAGGCGAATTCTTGAGGTTGTATGCAAACGGTTCAGCCAGGTATTCAAGTTCCGCCACACAGAAGTGGTCTGCATGGGAGTGGGATATGAAAAGGTGAGAAAGTGCGGAAAGATCAAGGTTCTCACGGATCATTTGGTGATAAGTGTCCGGCGGGATATCTATCTTGTACTGGTCATCAATCATTATAGAAGACCGGCTCCGCAGGTTCTTCCCCCTAACTGCACGAGCTCTGTTACATGTATCACAATGGCAAAATAATCCCGGTCAGGCTTCAGCAGCGGCCGTGCCTAAAAACTGAATACGCATATTACACCTCAAGACAAAACTTTATACCGCCTATTATAGTCACCTTTACTCATCCGGTGCAAAACAATGCAACGGGTCCAGAGAGGTTACCTCCCTGGCAGAGTCCAGAGACAGAGCCTCTGGTGATAAAAATATTTCTCCAATTCCGAAGATTTTACACGCACCAAAAACGAAAATACAGTTTGACAACCTCCTGGCAATGTCATACAATCAGATCAGATACATTTGCATCTGTGCATTTGTATGAGAAACCGTGGAGTGCTGATTTTTCTCAGCTTACCAGGGGGAATTCCGGTGAGAGTCCGGAGCTGTGCCGCAACGGTAATGCCCGAAAGGGACAAGTCCGACTACCTTTACACGGTTGATCAACCAGCCAATTCAATCTGGCTGGACACCCTTCGAGCAAAGGGCCGGATCGTATACGTGAATACGCATCTGCAAATCAGGCCCTTTCCCACCCTGAATTGGGGTTGGAAAGGGCCTTTGTATTTACAGTAACTGCGGATCAGACCATACGAGCGCACCTTGCCGACGAACGGGCTTGGTGCGCTTTTCGCGTTTCCAGCCCCTATTCGAGAAAAGGAAGTCGCGAAATGAACAGAGGTTATGTGCATGTTTACACCGGAGAGGGCAAGGGAAAGACGACTGCAGCACTCGGGCTGGCAATGCGGGCTGCTGGAGCCGGGTTCAAAGTCTTCATCGGGCAATTCGTGAAAGGAATGGACTGCAGCGAGCTGCATTCGTTTGCTAAACTCTCTGACCAGATCACCTTGAAGCAGTATGGAAGGCCCAGCTTTATCTACAATGATCCTGATAGAGAGGATATCGATGCTGCCAGAAATGGAATAGATGAAGTCCGTGAAGCTATTGGATCAGGTGAATATCAGCTGGTCATAATGGATGAAGCCAATATAGCTACACATTATGAACTTTTCAGTGTAGAGGAGTTGCTTGAGCTCATTGACAGCAAACCCGAACACGTTGAACTGGTAATCACCGGTAGATGGGTCGATAAACGCATAACTGAAAGAGCCGACCTGGTCACCGAGATGCGCGAGATCAAGCACTATTTCAAAAAGGGCGTGCTGGCAAGGGTTGGGATTGAGAGTTAACACCTGGGAACGCCAATCTCCTGATTGGCGTCCCTACCAGACTCGCCAATCAGGAGATTGGCGTTCCCGGGTTTACTTAATCAGTGGTCTTTTTGTAAGCTACCAGCCCTCCACGAAGGCTCCAGGCACGGTCGAAACCGGCACGTCTCAGCATTCCGGCAGCCAGCCAACTTCTTGCTCCGGCTGAGCAGTAAAGAACGATCTCTGCTGCTGAATCCAACTCGTGCATTCTGCGTGTAAAGACAGGATATGGCATATGGATGGAATTCGGGAAACCAGGATAGTCTTCCTGTTCCCATTCTTCCCGCACATCTACAAGCATAGGGGTGCCATTTGCTATACGCGAACGCAGGTCGTCAGGCATCATCTCCCAGGTTGAACACTCATCCCCGGTCGGCGCCTGGATTGAACAATACTGGTCTTCATCTGAAAGATCGGTAATAGTCGGGTTCTCTCCGCAGATCGGACAATCCGGGTTTTTACTCACACGGATTTCACGTAAGCGCATCTCCATCGCATCAAATAACAGCAGTCTGCCGGATAGCGGTTCTCCAATTCCCAAAATCATCTTGAGGGTCTCAGCGGCCTGCATTGATCCGATCATACCTGGCAGAACTCCAAGCACACCACCCTCAGCGCAAGTTGGAACATTCTCCGGGGGAGGAGGTTCCGGGAACAGACACCGATAACAGGGATTATCTTTCCCACCAAAGACTGAAATCTGACCTTCGAACCTGAAAATACTGCCGAACACTAATGGCTTCTTTAGGAGCACACAGGCATCATTAAGTAAATAACGGGAAGGAAAATTGTCGGTTCCATCTACTACTATATCGTATTCGGGGATGATCTCCATCGCGTTTGCCGCTGATATACGTTCGGGGATCGGAACTACATTTACTAATGGATTGAGAGAATGCAGGGTATCCGCAGCTGACTCAACTTTTAGCCGTCCGGTATCCTGAGTCCGGTGGAGCACCTGCCGCTGTAGATTGCTAATATCCACAACATCAGCATCAGCGATACCAATCTTACCGACTCCGGCTGCAGCCAGGTAAAGAGCCACAGGAGAGCCTAGCCCACCTGCACCTACTAACAACACGCGCGCGCGTTTTACACGTTCCTGCCCACCCATACCTACGCCGGGCAAAACGAGATGGCGGCTATATCTATATTCTTCATCAAATGACAGTGGCACGACAGAAATCCCCCTCAAATATCAGGAACAACATGGATTTGTTCTCTTGGCACGTTAACATATACTGTTTTACCTGGTGTCCATTCCTCTGTGGGGTAAAACCCAGGGATTGTAATAACTGCTGGTCCCTGCAATCTCAATTCCGGCTTAATTGTCTGCGGTAAACCAGATTGTATTTCTGCAGCAAATGTGAGTACAGACTCATCACACATCTGTGGTACCTGCGTTATACACAAATTCTCAGTTGGTATCACCGCAATTGCAGGACCCACTGGATTGGGAACATTTCGAACAAAGAAATCACCAACGTAAAACGCGTTTTGTGCTCCATTCGCTTTGATTACACCATCCCAGGTATTAGGCAAGCGAAGGAACTTACCTACAAAGGCATTGTCCGGTCTTCGCGATATCTCATTAGGTGTTCCGACCTGTGCCAGACGCCCCCTGCGCATTATGCCAATGCGGTCTCCCAGAGCGAATGCCTCTTCTAGATTGTGGCAGATATGCACAGTCGTAGTTTCCATACGCAGGTGTATCCGGCGGATCTCATTGACCAGTGAATCCCGAAGATCTTCATCGATTGCGCTTAAGGGCTCATCCAGCAGCAATATAGCCGGACGTATGACCAATGCTCTGGCTAATGCTACTCTCTGTCTCTCTCCGCCTGAAAGTCTGCCGGGAAGACGTTTGGCCAGCTGACTGATCCCTAAAACTTCCATTATCTCATTGACCCTGATATGCATTTCGTGTGAATCAACACGTCTGGCGCGGAGACCAAATGCTATATTATCGCTGACAGTCTTGAATGGCAGCAAAGCATAGTCCTGAGGAACGTAACCAATCTGCCTCTTGGATGGATCCAGCCTGGTTACATCATTGCCTGCAATAGTTATAGTACCGGTATCCGGAGTGCGCAGACCACAGATCATCTCCATCAAAGAAGACTTACCGGAACCTGTCGGCCCAAGCAATACAAAGTATTCACCCTGGCAGACTTGAAGTGAGATGTCGGAGAGGGAAAATGCAGAAAAATGCTTGCACAAACCCTCGATAGTAAGCATGGTGTAATCACAGTTCATATTGCGCTGCTATCCCCAACATATTTCTTAACTATCGTAACTGCCACCATTGCGAATACAACTAAAAGCAGGGTAATAGCCAGTGCAGTCTCTATTCGGCCTATTGATAGTTCCAGATAGATGGATGTCGCCAGCACTTCGGTTTTCCGGCGTGTTGTGCCTGCAAATATCATCAGAGGTGCAAATAGTCCGATGGCATGTGACCAGGCCATAACCCCGGCAGCCAGTATTCCGTTGCGTGCCATCGGAAGAGTCACACGGAAGAAAGCCTGCACCCGGGACCAGCCAAGGGTTCGAGCAACGCGTTCCAATCTTGGGTCTATACCATCGAAAGCTATCTTTATAGTGCGGACAGCATAGGCTGATACTACCGTGAACTGTGCAAGTACAATTCCCTGGGGAGTATAAACGAAACGGAATCCGGCATTTTCAATAGCCCGTCCTACCGCAGTCTGGAAAAACACCAGCAGACTTACACCAATTACCAATGGAGGGAGCACAATCGGCAGGTCAACCAGAGTATCCACGATAATCCTGCCCCGGAATCGGAATCGGCTCAGCGCATAGCCCACCGGCAAACCAACAATTAAAGACAGCAGGGCACTTATAGTGGAGGTTATCAGACTGAGGCGCATCGCATAACGAAGGTCCTCACTGCTGAACAGAGACCAGAAATCCTTGGGATGAATATAACCGACGTCAACAAGTACGAGCAAACCAATAAATGCTACGTAAATGAACAACATCCCGCCTGCCATAGTGTCAAACACCGAAGGCATGATACGGATCCTCTTATTCTTCTTTTCGGGTTCAGGAGTTATATTATGCATTATAAATCTGGCAGGATTGTAGTCCTATTTTCTCGGATCAGTCGTTGGATAGTGATGCTTGTTAAGGATTGCTATTCCGGTTTTTGACGCCAGGTATTTAAGAAACTTCCTGGCTGTCGATTTGTTCGGCGAAGTCCCGACAATCCCCGCTGACACAGTTACTATTACATTCTTGTCATCCGGTATACTGACTATCTCTCCATCTCTTGGATAAAGCATAGCAATAGGTTTCCAGACGATAACAGCATCAATTGATTTTAGTTTGATGGCATTTGCAAGCTCATCAATCCTGGTTGCACGATAGACAACATTAATGTTCTCAATATTCAAATGGTTCTTTTTTAGAACGGTGGTTGATACATTACCAATTGCCCCCGTGCGCTCATCTACCAATCCAACGCGAATAGAACGATGAGTCAGATCGGCCAGACTACGGATCTTGCGTGGATTACCCTTCTGGACCATTATTACAGGAGTAAGATATGCAAATGTCTGGGGTTCGATAACATAACCAGCTTTTACGGCCTTGTCGATATAGTACCGGTCTGCAGCAACAAATAAATCTCCGTGTGAACGCAATCTGAGCTGTCCAAGAATTATATTTGAGGGATCAAATGATATCTCAGTATGGACACCAGTATCTTTTTCGAACTTTGCCAGCATCTCTTCGATGGGAGGACGCATTGCCGGGGCACACAAGATTTCGAGGGTTTTGTTCGATTTTCCGGAAGCCAGCGTTATTCCAGCTGACGCAATGCCCAGTAGAACAACTATCAGGATTGCGAATATCGAACTCTTCAACACCAGGTTTCCTCAGATCAAAATTATAATGGACAATGAACATTATTGAACTGTCCATTGTCCATTATGAATTCTCTACTCTTAATTGTCAATTATCCGTTGTATTATCACAACTATTTGCTTGGATCAGTTGTAGGATAGTGATACTTGGCAAGTATTGCTTTTCCTGCTTTTGATGTCAAATAGCTCATGAACTTTTTAGCTGTGGGTTTGTTTGTAGAGGATTTGACTATACCAGCAGATACGGGCGCTACTACATTCTGTTTCCCCGGAATTTCAATGATAGTGCTGTCTTCGGGGTACTGTATTGCTACCGGTTTCCAAACCACAGAAACATCGATTGACTTCAGTTTGATCGCATTGGCCAGTTCATCAACCTTACTTGCCCAATAAAGTACATTCAACTTGTCTACTTTGATGTGATTCTTCTTCAAGACTTCCGCGGTTACTTTGCCGATTGCGCCGGCTCTTTCATCTTCTAACCCGATGCGGAGTCCTGTTTTCATCATATCCGAAAGCTTATGGATCTTGTGTTCATTACCTTTTTGGGTCATTATCACCGGGACCAGATATGCGAATATTTTGGGAGATTCAGCAAGTCCAGTCTTTACTGCTTCATCGGTATAAAACCGGTCGGCAGGGATAAACAAGTCACCATGAGGGCTCAACTTGAGCTGTGCAAGCAAAGCGCCGGATCCTTCATATGAAATCTGTGTACTAACGCCAGTTGATTTTTCAAAGTTAGTGCGCATCTCTTCTATAGCAGCACGCATAGCAGGAGCACACAGGATTTCCAGTGTCTTCCCGGCAGCAAAACTGGTGTAGACCAATGTAGTACAGAACAGTAAAGTCAGTGTCAATGTACAAATAGCGCGTTTCAACATCGTTTCAACCTCTTTGGATAGTTAGTTCAAAAATCAGGAAACAGAAGACGAACAGACTGGACACTCCGGGTTGCGTGATATAGAGACTCTTCGGAACTCCATATCTCTCAGGTCCATCAATAGTAGTGTGCCTGCCAGGGTCGTCCCTATATTTGTAATGAGCTTTATTGCTTCCATTGCTGCTAAACAGCCAACAGTACCGGAGACCGCTCCGAACACTGGAAACTTACGTTTCCAAGCCGGTGGGTTTTCCGGATGCAGGCAAGCCAGACAGGGTGTCTGTCCAGGTATGAATGTAGTAATCTGGGCTTCCAGGTCATACATGGCACACTCAATCAAAGGCTTGTTCTGCCTGACAGATTCGCGATTCATCAGGAATCTCTCGGTGAACAGCGGAGCACAATCTATAACTATATCAACCTGTCCGACCAAATCCTCTGCATTCTCTTCATTTACGTGTTCAGGAACTGCTACAACCTCAATAAACGGATTGAGCTCGTTCAACCGTTTTTTCGCACTTTCAACCCGCGGTGTATCCAACGAGTCGTAAGTCATAAGCAGCTGGCGGTTTAGATCTGAATGGTTTACATTGCCCCCGTGAGCCAGGACTATACGTCCTACTCCCGCTGCTGCCAGTTCATATGCTACTACGCCACCAAGCCCTCCGGCTCTGGAGATAAGCACCGAAGCACCTTTTAGCAACTCCTGCCCTGCTTCTCCAACACCTGGCACCCACATCTGCCACTCGTAAATAGCCCGCTCTTCATCGGTCAGCGGTCGGCCTGTGATATTCAACATGCCCTAACCTCCAGCTATGGGTGAAAGAATCATTACACGAGTGCCATCCTGAAATGACACACTCTCACCATAGCTAATCTGGCGGTCGTTGATTACGACAGGTATGCTTTTTCTCAAACTGCCGTCAGCATTAAATACGAACTCCCGGAAACGGTCACCATAACTCTGGGCCAACTGGTTAAGCAGATCATTCACAACAGATCCGTCAGCAAGCTCCACTGATTCATTTCTAATTCCAGTAATGTGCTGTAATTGACCGAAATACTCAACAGAAATTTTCATTTTTTACCCCCAACTATCCGACTCAATTATATCATATTCCGATCAGACAGCATTAGTTAGTAGCGACATGGCTTATATTGCACTTATCGTTTCAACGCGGGCAGATGACTGCATCACAAACAGATACTGTAATGGGTTCAGAACGACAACGGTAAAGCTGGCGGGTTGCTTATTCGCCGGGATATGCAGCGACATATGGAATTGATCCTGGTTCCCTGAAGTTTGCTACACGGAGGGATCCCGGTCGTTCCCATTTGACGTGCCCATCATAAAACAGGAAATTGCCTCCACCTGAATGCCTTGTAGGATAGTGAGTTTCACTATTTACATCACCTTCAAATGGGAGGAATGGAGGTCTGGGGTTGGCTGTATAGTTGGTTGTATCGGCACATCCCGGGGTTCTGCGATGGTCCCATACAACCACACGATCAGAAGGTACTGTGACAAATGAATCCGGCATACCCATTGGTCCACCGTTGACATAGCTCATCGCATACCCGCACTGCCACTGTCTTTCCTCGGGGCATTTGAATATATCTACATTTTTAGTGTACGGGTAGAGCAGTCCAGTGTTATAGTTGGCCCCTGGGGCAGCATCAGGTGCAACTGATGGGTCATACGGCGCCCACCATACATCCGGCGGGTAAAACTTGGTAGCACTGGGATTAGCACTGTTACAGAAGCGGTACCATACATTGTTTTCATCATAATCTTCGCGGTACATTGCAAGCCCAGTCCCAATCTGGCGAAGGTTGGATGTGCAACTTGCCTGTCTTGCTTTGGCTCTTGCTTTCGCAAAAACCGGGAAGAGAATGGCAGCTAGTATTGCTATAATCGCTATAACGACTAGCAATTCGATTAGTGTGAATGCCTGTTTCCTTTTCATCTCTACTCCTTTGACTACAGGAACATAGTGCTGTATCGTACCTAAGTCATACTGAATGTCTGTTCAGCTTGCATTGATATTTTGTACAACACTCTAGTAGCACCAATATGAGCATTTCGCAATTAAAGTTCCCAACTTCGCAAAAATATATTTTAAAATAATTGCAGTGGAACTCGTTAACCCATTTTATTTCGTCAGACTTGGTTTTTCACTCGGTAGCAGGGGTAAAAGCAGAGCCAATCATGAATAATGCCGATATAAGAAAAGCCCCCCTGGTCAGGGGGGCAAAATTGGGGGGATGTGCGTTTGGTTAGATTGTGTAAAATCTATTGATATAGCGCATTCGCAGTGACTACGATGTGCGGGTCAATGTATGGATTCTTTTCTGCAGTTCCCGGGACATCTGTTTTATTAGAACGACGTGCACACTGGCTTCGGCAATAGGAATACGGAGTTTCACTGGTTATTACTGGTAGTGGCTTATCATTACTTATGGCATATGGAACGTCAGAATTACTCGACAGTCCAACGAATTTGCTTGAGACAAAATTCACCATAGCCATATTCTGATTGCCAATATACTGTATTCTGCTTCCGCCAGGACCACCACTGGTCACGTACAATGCCAGGAATAGTATACTGCAAAGACAAGTAGCCAAGCCCGCTTTGGTAAAACCATTGGCAAAGCTCAATTTATGCATCTCCCAGAATGTGTGCATTCCACTGGCATTTGAAGATACATTATCAAGACCTTGAAATATGTTGGCAAGGAAATCATCGCTTGGAACTGCAGGACGCAGCTCTGAGAGAGACATTTTAATCTCCCTGATGTCCGCAAGCTCCTTTGAACATGCTTCACAATCCGTCAAGTGCCGACGAATAAGCAGCATCTCCTGGCCAGTAAGTTCACCATCTAAATACGCAGACAATCTGCTAACAGCACGCCTACAATTCATAACTCACCACCAAATCTATATACATCAATCCATACCATCGAGAATTTGTTTCAACATTCTGCGGCCACGAAATATCCTGGAACGGACTGTTCCAACATTGGTTCTAGTTGCTTCTGCAACTTCCTCGTAAGACAGTCCTTCAATATCCGCATATATAACTGCAAGTCTAAAGACATCCGGCATAGCCTTTAGTGCAGTTTGAAGTCTATTTTCCCTTTCACGCAAGAGAAGAGTTTCTTCCGGACCATCTGTTTTGTCCGGTATCTCCATATGATAGTCTCCATCAACTCCATGGATAGGAGCATCCAGAGACCATATCTTTGCTTTAGGCTTTCTTCGAAGCTTTTCTATAAACACATTAAGCATTATACGATAAAACCAGCTTTCAAATGGCATATCCTGTTTATAGTGCCCGAAGAAACGAAAAGCCCTGATAAAAGATTCCTGCGTCAGGTCTTCGGCATCGGTATGATTTCCGACCATCCTGAAGGCGACATTGTATGCCTGCTTGTGGTGCTTCACCACAAGCTTATCGAATAACTTTCTATCCTGCCCTTGTGTTTCATTCATATCAGAGCAGGCAAGCTCCATTTGTTATACACTCCTATTTAACCCTAGACTATACTATCGCTATTTGCTTCTTAAAGTTCCCAGGATATTGAATAAATATAATATTATTCTGCCGCTGGTTCATCCTAACGAATAGAAAACCAAAAAAATACCCCAACAAATCCATGCTGGGGTATTTCCAAAGGAGATTGGAAAAGGTTTCACACTGGTAGCTAATATGAGCAATACACTCAAATAGTTCCCGCTTTTCTCAAAATATCAGAACTGACAACAGTTGTGTAACAATGTGTATAGTGAAGCAGAATACATATTTTTTATCAATCGTTTAATCTTAATAGAAATATGTATATAAAGCAGTCTTTGTGTCTTTGGAGAGTTCAGAAAACTTAGCAGGAGTCTCATGATGTGTACGTATAAATTCCAGGAACAGCTTGCCCTTCAAACGATTGCAGATGTAATAAACCATCACCTCCTTATATCTCGAAGACGCGGGTACATCCGTACCCGCGTCATTCATTCTAAATAAACTATGCAATCAATCCCCACCAACTCCGGGATTCATCCACGGGGTAGATAGGTAGTACCAGGTATTGCTCATAGACTTTGCATGTCCATCAGCAAATGCTACATTACACCTTGCTGAGTGGCGCATCGAAGGTGCTACCCAGTCCCAGTTACCAGTTGCAGCGTACAGATCTGGTGGACATAAAATCCATCCACCTGGTTCCTGAGGAGAGTTCTCAGTAACTGCTGGGGTGTTATCTGAATACAAAGTTGCGCAAGCTCCAGAGTCAGCCATGGCAACGGTTGCTGCCGGTTTGACACAAGAGCTCAGATTACTCCACGCCAGATAATAGTTGAATGCATATGATGTTGGAAATATCTGGTAAGTCAAAGTGTTGTGTGTGGCTTGACTTGGACATAGAAAGATATTAGTGTTCTTTACATAGGGTTGCATGACTCCAAAAGGACCTGTATAAGTCCCGCGAGCGGGGTCCCAATTCCAGGTACGGGGATACTCCTCATCATAGTCCTGCACATACTGCATCATTCCAAGTCCAATTTGCTTGAGATTGTTCAAGCAAGATGTCTGCCTAGCTTTCTCCCTGGCTTTTGCAAACACCGGGAACAGGATTGCTGCCAGTATAGCTATTATCGCTATGACAACAAGTAATTCGATTAGCGTAAATCCGTATCGCTTCATAGTATTTCCTCTCCAATCAGAATTATTCGGTTGCTTTTGCAACTCATATTTTATGTAGTGAGTCAAGAGATGCTCCTGTCAGGAACAACAGCTAGTCTTCTGCAATGGTCCACATAGCAGTGGTTGTAGAACCCTCCTTGTACCATTTTGCATGTCCGTCGCACATTACAGCATTAAAGCCTTCGTTGTGCTTATAACCCATAGCGGTAGCTTGACCAAGACTATAAGTTGTATCTACCTGCGACCAGGCCCATACTTCCATCATGCCGTATTTACTGCCTGTCCTGGTTGAATCGGCTTCAAAAATCAGTATGGTATTGGCCGGCTGTCCTATAGCTGAATCATTGCTCCAGCCTACCCAGTCACTGTAGGCATAACTGAATTTCACACCTCCTGCGCCTGTGTCATAAGTTGCGGGATTTGCAAAACCCTCTACTGCATAACCCGATGGACACAGTCCGATTTGTTTGTTCTTGGTGTAAGGTTCAAGGGTCAAAGGGAACCAGTAAAGCTGACTGGCATCCCCCCACGTAGCTCTGTAGATGTATGCACCACAATATGTGTTGTCATAGTCCTGTTTATACATTTCAACAGCAGTACCTATCTGTTTCATATTATTCAGACATGCTGTTTGCCTTGCTTTTTCTCTTGCTTTTGCAAATACCGGAAAAAGAATGGCTGCAAGTATCGCTATAATAGCTATAACTACTAAAAGCTCGATCAATGTAAATCCTGTTTTTCGCATATTTAATCCTCTTGTTTTTTTTATATACTTCTTTGCACAGATGAGTTTTGCTCCTTGACCAAAGCAGCCAACTTTATTCATTGAGTCGTATTACTCAACAACTACTTAAATTTCCACGCCGACCAGGTATTGTTGTTATTTGCTTAAATACGACATCTAAAATGGACTGGATAATATCACCTTTACCGTGAAGTTTAATCCGGATCAGTCCATATTTGGATCCCAATATCTGACATTGCACAGACCATCACTGGCTCTTCTTAACCATTTGACATGACCGTCAACAAAAGCCATATTTGTGCCTTCACTATGAGGGCAGGTAAAGACAGATGAACCAGATTCATACCATGACATCCAACCGGTGGTTGTTGTCCCAGTAGAATTGGTAGCTGCCTTTGTAGGATAACAACCCATAGGACCACCCCAGTCACCAACCAGGCATATTTCAGCAGGCCGCTTTATATCACCTAATTTTCGTGAACTCAGATCCCCGGTAAATCCGCCAATACCACCGCTTATATTTCCGCTGTATCCATAATCCGGCATCCCACCATACGAAGCACCCGGACTGTCGGGACACTTGTAAACCTGGACGCTCTTCACATATGGGAAGATTCTGTCCATCCAGGAATATAGATTCCTTCCCGAATATCCATCAGCTCCCCAGTCTTCGAAATACCAGCCTGCCATGCTTGGAGTCCCATCGACAGATGCCGGTAAACCGCTGCTGGGAGTTCTTTCTATGTTATAAGTACAACTGGGAAATTTCTCATCATAATCCTGACAGTATTGCGAGAACCCCAGAGCTAGCTGTTTCAGATTGCTTGCACAGGATGTTTGTCTTGCCTTTTCTCTAGCTTTTGCGAAAACTGGGAAAAGAATTGCTGCAAGTATCGCGATTATTGCTATGACAACTAACAGCTCGATTAGTGTAAATGCTTTGCGTGAATACATTTGATCTCCTTTTGAATTACAATCTGATCGGCGTGGAAATGGCAAATCCAATGATCTGTATTTCATTGCGTACACTTGGTCTGCATAATGAATAATAGACCACCTGGAATGTGCCGGTATAGCAATATGACGTCAACTCCAAAATAGTTCCCGAAATCGCATAAAGAGAAGACTTTTAATCACAGGTGAGTGTGAATCAACGAAAAAGGCACCCCGAGGTATCAGACCCTGGGGTGCCCTGGCATTCATTATTCATGACTATCTCAGGCTTTGTCCATACTGCCGGACAAAGGCAAAGTTTTGTGAATAATGGAGATTAGTATGCAGCTAGTGTACGATTATTATGATCTATTCAGTAGCCGGATTCCACATTGTATTCCAAATATCGTTGGGAATAAATAACGCAGTCTCATATTTCCACCATTTTACATGACCATCGCAAAACGCCACATTCGCTCCGCCGCTGTGCAGCGCAATCAAATACTGAAAACCATAATGTGTGGGTTCAAAAGCATTTGCATAACTGCCATATTCAGTATTATAGTCCAGAAGTTCTACACATTCAGACGGTTTTTTGATTTTCGCTAAATTGGCTGTGCCTGCAGATGCTCCCCAGACTGCGCCATTCACTAAATTGTTGTAACCATATGAAGGTTGATTCTCCCCGTTGACCCTGGAAGGACATTGAAATATACGCCAACTCTTGACATATGGGTTAATCAAATCCATCCAGCTTATGTTGTAACCATCTGTCGCACCTTGCGAACATGTTACAAAATGGCTGCCCGGCGCGCTGGTATCAGTCTGAGGAGTATCAGCAGCATTGTAACCATTAAGCTTGTTAGGTGGAAAAGTCTCATCGTAGTCCTGACAGTACTGCGTAATCCCCAATGCGATCTGCTTCAAGTTGCTGGCGCATGATGACTGCCTGGCTTTTTCTCTGGCTTTTGCAAAGACAGGGAATAGAATTGCCGCCAGTATCGCTATAATTGCGATTACAACTAACAACTCAATCAGTGTAAACCCATTTTTCTTATACATTGCTAGACCTCCATTATAAATGTTTCGTGTATATCAGATCATCATAAAACACACTAGCACATACTACGGGCACAATATGGTTTCAGCAGCCGAAAAGTTCCCAACTCCACAAAATAATCACTATGTCCTGCAATGATTCTAAACGCTGCAGACCTGTATCTATTACAGACTCTGGTGGTTATATTCACATAATCTTTTATATACAAACGAAAAACGCCCTGGGATGTAATATCTCAGGGCGTCATTGTCACATGGCAGTGTTGTATTATGTTGTCCATTCAATATAACAATTTACTGATTATTAGAATTAGATGGATTCCACATAGCGCTGTTTATGTCAGCAGGGAAAAATAATGCGCTTGTTCCACGCATCCACTTCACGTGGCCATCGACAAAGCATACATTGGTACCTTCGCTGTGCACTGTGCAGCGACTCAGGAGCCATGGGATCGAACCTGGCTCAACACCATTTGCATATGTTCCATAACATGTGTTGTAGTCTAGATTCTGTACTAATTCAGCAGGTCTTTTAATATTGGCCATTTTCGCTGGTCCAGCGAACATGCCATTAAGCATCCCGTTATAACCATAACTGCACTCAGTTGGACTAACTGAAGATGGGCAGCTAAAAATCTGCCAGCTCTTAACATATGGGTTGATTACATCCATCCATCCCTGATAATAAGCCGGTCCCCAACCATCCGGGCTGGTTAAAAAATGGTAGCCAGGCTGACTGCTATCAGTCTGAACAACTTTTGCGGATCCAGCGCCACCAGGCATAATCGGTGGCAACGTTTCATCATAATCTTGAGCGTACTGAGTAATTCCCAAACCAATCTGTTTCAGATTGCTGGCACAAGCAGACTGCCTGGCTTTCTCCCTGGCTTTAGCGAATACTGGGAATAATATAGCTGCTAGTATAGCTATTATTGCTATAACAACTAATAGTTCGATCAGTGTAAATCCGTTTTTCCTGTGCACTTCCTTTTGAAACCTCCATAACATCGACGAGAAAACAACCCGAAACACTGTCACATGCTGGTTGTCATATGCTTTGAACATTGGAAAAGTTCCCGATTTTGCAGTGTTTTAATCTGTAATCGAAAGTCACTGTGGACATAAAAGGATTTCGCCGGTATCTGTTACTATATGGTATACAGGCAGGTGGCCCTGCCTGTATTGTTGTCTGGGATTATATCAGTCCATTCCAGGCCAGATCATAGCCCAGTTGGCCTCTATTGCGTTAACGTTCATCCACTTGGCATGACCATCGCAAAATGCCATCACAGCTCCCCCATTATGCCTGGGATTGATTCTTGATACACGGTCAATACATTCATATACAGTATCTGCCGCAAGCAGCACACCTGCAGGTTTTTGAATAGCTGATAATGGAACTGCTTCCCATGCAGTAGAAGCAAATCCATAACCAATGTAGCAGTTCATACCATAATCATAGCTGAAACCCTCGGCCGTGTTGCCGTATGTTGAACTTGGACAGTTGAAAACTCTCATATTCTTTACATAGGGATAAATCAGAGGCTGATAGTTTCCATAAGGGTCTGCATCAGAGGTTAAGTAAACAACATTGCCTGTATTAAAGAACGTAGGTCCATCTGCTCCGTGCCATTCCTTTGGGAACATCTCATCGTAGTCCTGCACATACATCATCACTGCATTCCCTATCTGTTTCATGTTGGATAGACAGGAAGCTTGCCTGGCTTTTTCCCGTGCTTTGGCAAATACTGGGAATAAAATGGCAGCCAGTATAGCTATTATTGCTATAACTACCAAAAGCTCGATTAGTGTAAATCCATTTCTTCTTGTCATTTGAACTATCTCCTGTTTCTGAATAATTATGCCTGCCAATATACAGCCAGGCTATATATGCCAGCAGCAACAAATAAGTTCCCTAACTTTTGAATTACACAAGAAGCGATCATACCGCATGTTCAGGCCTCACACAGGATCGAGTAGGTGAGGTCGTCACCGACCTCACCTCTCACACCACCGTACATGCCGTTCGGCATACGGCGGTTCCCCAAGAATCAAGCGAAACGTTGATGTGTATAGAGCAAGCTTACAAGTCCCTGTTTAAGGAGCCAATTGGCAGTAACGCAGGCATTCATATGAGATGCCCCCGAATTCCACCACGCACCCCGACCGTTAAAGGCCGAAGTAT